>ENA-ORXC01000129-ORXC01000129.1-marine-metagenome-genome-assembly--contig:-NODE-129-length-77098-cov-6.129354_pt1 | contig 77098 bp, 62 predicted proteins | sample MGYA00237865_ERZ511478 | MGnify/ENA metagenome assembly ERZ511478
AAGGCCTCGTGGCGCAACTGAATAGCGCACTTGATTACGGCTCAAGAGGTTACAGGTTTGAATCCTGTCGAGGTCACGAAAAGCTTTGCAAAAAGCACCATAACTGCGCTAATCCTAGGATTAGCGCAGTTTTTTATTTTATATGGTTTCGTTTAATATCATACAAATGCAAAATGTATGGTAGCAATTTGACAAGTCAAATTACTTCATGGTAGCAATTGCTACCACAAAGCATTTTCCACCTACCTCAGCACCTTTAATATCTGATATACAATAGTTTAAATAATTATTTATAACTTAAAGGCGAAATTATGCGTACTTCAAAAACATTTTCAATCCAGTTCTGGGCAGACCTCAATAGACAATCAAAAGGTGAGGCTCCTTTATATGCACGTGTCAATGTTAGTAAAAAACGACTGAGCATCAGTCTCAAGAGAAAAATCCCTGTTGATTGCTGGAATACAACAACGAAGAAGTATCATGGAAACTCTTCACAAGCAAAAGACTTTAATCGTTATTTAGAACTTTCAAAGTCAAGACTATTTAATTGCTATCAAGAATTACTTAATGAGGGAAAAGTGATTACCAGCAAAGCAATAAAAGATCGCTTCCTTAAAGACGATAGTCAATCTCATTCACTACAAGAGCTTATTGCCTACCATACTAAAAAGATAGAGAGAACATTAACTCCTGGAACTATTAAAAACTTCGGAGTAACTGAGAAGTATATTAATAAGTTTCTGATACAGGAAAGGAATAAAGATATTTTATTAAGTGAATTAAATTTTCAATTTCTTTCTGACTTCTCTACATTTTTAAGTGCCTACTATCCTCAAGGCCATCCAAAGGCAATGAGCCATAACACGGTAATGAAGCATATCCAGCGTCTACGTAAAATGGTAACACTAGCATATAATCTAGAATGGATAGATAATGATCCCTTTAGAAGGTGGAAAATGACCTTTGAGAAGGTAGACAGAGAGTTTCTATCAAATAATGAGTTACTACTTATTAAGGATTATAAATTCAAATCCATCCGCTTGGACCGCGTAAGAGATCTGTTTGTTTTTAGTTGTTACACGGGCTTGTCTTTTATAGATATTAGACAATTGACTAAGGACAATATCTGGTTAGATGATAGTGATACATGGATAAGTACATTTCGCCAAAAAACAAATACTAAGATTAAAATTCCCGTATTAGAACAAGCGCAAGATATTCTTGATAAGTATGAGGTTCACCCAGTTACTCAAGTATCAGGTAGTTTACTGCCTATTATTACCAATGAAAAAGCAAATCTCTATCTTAAAGAGATAGCTAGTAAAGTAAATATCGAAAAAAACCTAACCTTTCATATGGCTCGACACACTTTTGCTACAACCATTGCTTTAAGTAACGGTATGCCTATTGAAACTGTTTCAAAGATACTTGGTCACTCTAAGATTACTACGACTCAGATTTATGCTCGAGTAATGGATCATAAGATTAAAGAGGATATGGAGGCCGTTCAAGATAGAATCAATAGCAAAACGAAAGAGCTTCAAGCAACTTCCATATCTAGAAATGTTATTGATACTTCCCAGTTGAATTTGTCTGAACTGACAAAAGATGAACTTATTATAAAATTAAAAGAGGCTCTTGAACAGGCTAATAAATAGTAATTTCTACTAACATGCAGCTTATAATCGCTGTATTAACCTATTCATTAGATTAGTATTTTTTGTGAGGATTCTACATGAACCCATCATTCCCTCCCGATAAGTGATTTTCTTATTGGTTGTTGTATTTAAAGCATTATCAAATGACGCTAATACAACATAGTTAGAATCCTCATTAAGTACCGAAGACATTTCAAACACCTTTCCTTTTAAAAAACCGAACTGCCTTTGATCATAGTTATCTAAATCTAATTCAACAACCTGACCTAAACTTATACTACCATAATTAGTTGGAGGAAGTTCTATTTCAGCAATTAATTGTCGGTTTTCATTAATGTTCTCTATTATGAAAATCTCTTTATTTGCTAGTATTATAGAATGATCGCTAAGCCTGTCCAGAAAATGAACTCTTCCTTCTGACTTAGCTTTAACCAGGTGATTATCCTCCCATACTTTAATTGCAGCAATAAAATCATCTATACTGCGATAAAAAGCGCTTCGTTTACTCTTATCTTCTAAATGATAATTAAGTCCTGCTACTGCTCTATCTGTTAGCAATACGGAAGATTGCAGTTGGCTGTTTGAAATGGCAACGATGTTGTCATTTAGCTTTTGTTTAGCAAGTAGTGTTACCTTCTTAGTTCTCTCATAATCGATTGCCGATACTATTCCTTTATTAAATAACTGCGCATATCGTTGCTCATTTTGTTCGGCTAGCGATAATTCCAATAGCATTTGATTATTCGTATTCTCTAACACATCTACATTAGCATTTCTTTCTTTCTGACGATTATTAAGCTTGTTAAGCTTGGCTTTTTGAATATCCACCTTTTGAGAATTCATATAGAGAAAGAAATCATTTTGAAGTATGTCCAATTGGTTTCTCAATGAACCTAGCCTTAGTGTATTGAGAGCTCTAAAACTCTCTTGATCGTGATTAAAATGTAAACCAACGAGTTGTTCGCTTTCGCGAAAGCGTAACCTATTCAATATTTGCTTTGCTAAACCTACATCCTCAAAACTTGCATTAGAGCGTAAAACTAGTAGGGTTTGATTTGCTGATATCACTTCTCCATTCTGAACAAGTAGCTTCTCTATAGTTCCGCCCATTCTCGACACTATACTTTCAGGAGGGACTAACGTCGTTATTTTCGCATCCCCATGTACAATAACTGGGTAATTAATTACTAGAGAAAAGAATAATAGACCTACGAGAATGAAAACAATCAAAATATAGCTACGTCCCACAAATGTAATTGGTATAGTTTCTATAAATTCTTTAGACACTAAATCTGATTCTTCTATGATTGTAGTTTGCCCTTCCATTATTTGCTTAGCTGTAGTTGATCCTTGATAAGGTTATAATAATTAGCTCTTTGAGCTACTAGTTGGCAATGGGTTCCTTTTTCTACAACAGCACCATCATGTAGAACAATTATTTGGTCTGCATTAATTACTGTACTCAATCTGTGCGCAATAATGACAACCGTTTTATTTTGAAAAAAATTTGATAATCTATTTGAGATTATGCGCTCGTTATCTGTGTCCAGCGCGCTAGTAGCTTCATCAAAAAACAGATAGTGTGGGTTTTTATAAACTGCTCTAGCTATCAGAATTCGTTGATATTGACCACTACTTAAACTCATAGATTCTTTCCCTATCATTGTAGAGAGGCCAGCTGGAAGATCATAAACAAAGTTTTCCATATTTGATACTCTAACTGCATTTTTGAGACTTTCTTTATCTATATGCTCATTACTAAGAGTAATATTATAGCGAATTGTATCATTGAATATATGACTATCTTGAAGGATAACACCGCATTGAGATCTCCACTTTCTATGAGATAAATGATGTAATGATGTTTCTCCTAAGCTTATTGTTCCTTTGTAAGTATCGTAATAACGTAAAAGTAATTTGAGTAAGGTGGTCTTCCCACTCCCACTATGACCTACAATAGCCGTAACCTTATTCTTTGGAATTGTAAGACTTAAATTTTTAATCGTCCAATTCTTTATTCCCCGATATCTGAAACTAATATCTTCTAACAGAATATCGTCAAGCTCTAATAGCTCATTATTAACTTTTGTAAGTTGTATTTCTTCTTCATCAAGATTATGTATTTCTAAAATTCTATTAAATGAGATTTGAGCATCTTGGAAATCCCTTGAAAAGTTAATTAAAAGATTCAATGGCGTATTTAATTGTCCCACTATATAAGAGATAGCCAGCATAGCACCTAGAGTAATTTGTGAATTGATAACCAGCTTTGCAGCAATTACAATAATTACTAGATTCTTGATTTCATTTAAAAATCCAGCTCCTGCATCTTGATACTGTGTAACTTTAAGTTCACTTACATTTAATTTATAAAGTTTAGCTTGAATCTGTTCCCAAGACTGTCTCTGCGCTCTTTCAATACCGTAAAGCTTAATATCTTGCATTGCGTTAATAAGCTCTAGCATTTTACTATTATTCTGGCTCTGTACTTTAAATTGTCTATTATCTATCAATTTCCTTCTTTTCAAAAAGAGGATAATCCATAAACAGTAGCATAAACTACCAACAAGAAATAACGCAAATATTTGAAAACTATAATAAGCTAATACACCTCCCAAAACTAATATTGTTACAATAGAAAATATAACATCAAGTGATGAGACTGCCACAAAGTTCTGTATTCTTCTGTGATCATTAATTCTTTGTAATAAATCTCCAGTAAGTTTATTGTCAAAGAATGAAATAGGCAATCTCATTAACTTTCTAATAAAACTAGAAACCATGGCAACATTAACTCTCACGCTTATATGAAGTAAAATCCAATTCCTTGTAAGTTGGATAGCCATACGCCCCAAATAAAGAAATATTTGAGCTCCTAAAATAATATAAACAAAGTTTAAGTCAGGCCCTTTAATTCCAATATCAACGATACTTTGAGTTAGAAATGGTACTAATGCCTGTAATAAACTACCAATTAATAGACCAATTACTAACTGCCATATGTATTTCTTATACTGAACCATATAGCTAAAGACAGTTGTCTTTGATGCTATTCCAAAATCTTTTGAATTGTTACTTGTCTTAAAACCTATGGGCTTCTCAATCAACAAGGAAACTCCTTCAAGATTAACTCCATTTGAGTTACCCCAGTGTCGTTTAAACACATTTTCGTCAAGCTTGAGTAATCCCACTGACGGATCTGCTATTAGGTAAGTTGTTTTTCCAAATTTAGATTGGATTCCATATAGTACTACAAAATGATTTTGATCCCAATGAAGAATCATCGGAAATGGTGCCCTTTTAATTTCAGCTAGTGATAGCTTAACCACTAAAGAATTATAGCCAAGCTTTTCAACGGCTTGAGAAAGAAAATGGAGATTTGTACCGTTGCGGTTAGTTTCTGAAATATCTCTTAGCCTCTGTAAGCTAATTTCTTCTCCGTAGTGTTTTGAGACCATACGCAAGCAAGCTGGCCCACAGTCTTTAGACTCAAGTTGTGAATAGAAAGAGAAATTTTTCACATTTAGATGTTTGCTTTTGCAAATACTAATCTTTTAAAACAAAGTCTTCGTGACCTGTCTGCCAAAAAGCAAAAGAAAAAACATCTGCATACTCTTGATAATATTTTATTTTCTCGTCGACTGTTCCGTGACCAGCGTCTTTATCTATGCGAAACAGAATTGGTTTGCTAGAGATAGAAAATTCTTGAGCCCTTGCAGCAAATTTGCCTGGCATCCACTTTGGCACTCTTGGATCATTTTCTCCTGCAGTGAGGAGTATGGCAGGATAGTTAATATTCTTTTCTAAACTTAAATAAGGATCCATATTTATTAATCCACTTACTTGAGTAGCATCTTTAATCGTACCATATTCGAGCATATTTGATCCTCCTCCTCCTTTTCTTGCTTCACTTCTCAGAGGATTCATAATTGGAACTTCTGCAATAGCTGCTGCAAATAAATCTGGTCTATCCGTAACAGCTTTTCCAATCATTATCCCGCCGGCACTAGAACTATAAATTGCAATTTTCTCCTTTGATGTAAATCCCTCATTTATCATATATTCTGCAGAGGCGATTAGATCTTTCCAAGTATTCTCTTTTTTATTGATCATTCCATCTTGATGCCATTGCTCTCCTTTCTCACCTCCTCCACGTACGTGAGGAATACAGAGTATTCCACCACGTTCTACCCAATGTAGGAATGTCGTAGAGTAAAAAGGCTCTATGGATGTTCCATACGATCCATATCCATAAAATAATGTCGGACTAGCTTCATTAAGTATAGCATCTTCATTATAGATTATTGATAATGGAACTAAAACGCCATCATGTGATACTATTTCGACTTCTCTTGATCTTATATTATTAAATTCTGGATAACTGGCTTTATCGCTTAATGGACTTAATTCAAAAACATTAGATTGAGTATTATATAAATATCGCTGATTATCCATTGTCCAGCCTGATAAGCTTATGAATATTGATTGTTCATCTGATGGATTATTTTTTAACGAAATTGAACCTACATTCATAGGTAGTTCAATATTTGAAGTTTCTCCATTTACACATTTATACAACTTTGAAGAGACTCCATTTTTTGTAGTTGTGAAATAAATTTCGTCACCATTAATTATAAAGCTTTGTAATATTTCGCCCTCGACTGGTTTGCAAATAAGTTCTGCTTTCGCGAAAGCAAAATCTCCATTATTCACTTTATAAAGTGCATTTGATTCAAAATCTCGATTACTCTTAAATATATATTTTCCTTTAAGAAAGCGTCCAGAATCTGTATACAACAAATCATCTCTAGTGTGCAATTTGGTCCAGTTTGGAGTTCCTTTTGAAAATTCATTGATATCAGAAATATATGCTTCCCAAAAATTCTCTACGGTTGCTATGTAACCTATTATGTATGGGTCATTACAATCATAAATCTTCGCTATAGGATAAACTCCCTGAGCATCTATATGAATATCTTTTTGAAGTCCTGTTCCAAAGACTCTTTTTACGGCGTTTCTTGGTTCTCCTATCTTGTAAAGTACGCTGTAATTGAGGTCTGTTTCCTGCTCTCCAAACTGTAAAAATGTAAAACCAGAATTATCAGGTATCCAGGAGATGCCAAGAAAAGAATCTGGTCTTGCTCTAGGAATTACCTCTGGAGCTACCGTTTGATTAGAAACAGTCATGACGATTAAATCTGATATTTCCTTACCCGAGTTAGTGATGGCAATTACCACCTTTTTACCATCCCAAGATGGTTTAAAATAACTAATCACATTATTATCCACTTCACTATTAAAAGCTTTGGGATCATATAGTAACACCTCCTTGGCTTTATAGCTTTCTTTAAAGTAGAGACGAGCTATATTTTCATTCTTTGTTCTCTTTAAATAGAAATGATTTCCATTTGCTATTATTTTATTTTCTATTATAATTTCATCTATTCTATCCTCGTAGGCTATTAAAGTATTGAGCATCTCTGCTCTTCCAGAAATTCTACTTAATGTATTTGTAGCAAGCCTATTTTGATTATCGTACCAATCAGTATTGATAGTATCATTTTCATTCTCAAGATTCTGATAAGGGTCAACTATAGTATGTGAAAAATACGTGTTAGTGCTATCACCTTTCTTAATTATAGGGTATGTGAAAGATGTTCCCTGAGAAGAACAAGAAATATTGGTGAAAAGGAATACAGTAAGCATACCAATTTTTGATAAAAAACACCCTACATCATTACTCAACATAGAGTGTTTAAAATTTTGACATTTAATTTGCATTGCCGTGTCTAGGTGGTTTGATTTTGTCCTTATCGATGGTTCCATCGGCGCCAGTACCGCCAAAAATCTTTTCTGGATTCTTGATTTCTTTGTTTTTGAAATCATTAATTGATGTTGTCTTCATAATAGAGTGTTTTAATTATTCGATTACAAATTATGCTATTTTAATAGCATACGACCCTAAACAACTATATATGAAGTCGTTATTTATAAATTACGTGTTATTAGTCATATCTTTTTCCCGCATCTTCTTTAGGTAAAATGAAGGTTTCATCTGAGTATACTTAAAGAACGCTTTTGAAAAAGCTTCGCTATTTTTAAATCCTACTTCCTCACCTAGTGCCTTAATTTTGTAGTTAATTAAGATAGGTTCTTCATCTAATCGCTTTAGAATATGCTCTACTCTGAGATCATTAATATAATTAGAGAAGTTTTTTGCTTGTGTGTTATTAATGACACGTGACACATAGGTAGAATTTGAACCTATTTCTTTTGCTAGCTTAGTTAGGGATATATCTTCATCAGTAAATCTTAGATTCTCTTCAAAAATTTTTAATTTTTCAACTATTAAAATCTCAATCTCGTCAGCAATCGAAGCTTTGCTAGATGGCGTAAAAATTTTATGGTGTTCTCTTTTGGCTTGTAGTTCTTTAAAGAGTCTCGCATTTCTAATACTTCTTCTATAGAAGTATACTAAGGGTATGATCAGAATAACTAAACAAATTCCAAATACATAAGACATTATTGATGTGCGCTTATTTTTACCATTAAGCTTAGCAATTAAATCTTTCTGATCTTCAATGAGTTCAGGGGTCTCATACTTTCTTATAATTGTTTGGTTTAAATATTCTCTATTTCTCGCAAGGGAACTGTCAACAATTAAAAGCTGTCTTATATAATCAAGTTCTTTTCCTGGGGAGTTCTTCTTACGGTAATGAGTAACTAAATACTCATAAACCTCGCGCAGCTCCGGGTACTCTTCGTTGTTTTTCCTGAAAATTGAATCTACTTTTTGATAATAGTAAATCCCTAGTGAAGATTTGTTATTTCTAAAAGCAACTTGTCCCAAGTAGTAATTTGTAATTGATTCCTTAAATGGATCATCAGGGTTACTTTTTAGTTTTAAAAAAGCTTTTTGGGATTCATCATAATTTAAAGTTAGATACAAGTTTACTGCTTCTGCGTGGCGAAAATCTGATAAAAATGAAGCGTCTTGACCTGAGGTTGCCTCTTGAATTCCTTTCTGAATATAAATATCTGAAGAATCATATTTCTTATTTCTCTGATAAGAGAGTGACAAATTATATAACGTGATTAAATAATCCTCCCTATACTCACCATCTGATATTTCTAATGACTCTAAAAGATCAAAGTGTTCCTTGTAAATTTCAAGTGCTTCTTCATAGTTACCCCAGCGGTTTTTAAGAGCTCCTATTACTTGAGTGATTTCAATAAGTTGATAGGCGTTCCCTTTTTCTTTGGCAGAGTCGTATGCCTTTAAATAATTATCAAGTGCACTTTCATAATCCCCTATTGCATAGTAGTTATAACCTTTTAATGAATAGCCTATACTAGGGTATGAATCACTATCTATATCCAAAGAATATTGAATAATACTATCGGCAAATAGGATGTTTCTTTCTACGGTATAAATTCTGGCCAATAGATCAAATGAACGCACCAACTCAAGCTTATTCTTCGAACCTTTTGCTTTTTGATTATAAGCAATCGCAATCTTCTCTGCCGTCTCTGTATTCTCAAAATTATTCCAAAAATCGTCCATTAATACTTCGAAGGATTTGCCTTTCAAACTATCTAAGTATTTGGTATGGCTTTTCTGGCCTAATAAAATAAGCGTAGGAGAGAGTAATAACAAAAGGATGACTAAAAGCCGTAAATGAAACATTTGTTCTTATTCTAAGGCATCAAAAACAGCTAAACAGTAATGGTTTTAATCGCTGAATATATGCCTCTGGTATAGAGAATGGTTATGATTGTTTCTGTAATTTAATTATTATTTGAAAGTTTTATTACATTTTAAATAATAATCGTCTGATTATCAAGCATTTTCTTACAAAAAACATAATTAAGACGTAATTCATAAATAACGATGCTCTTTAAGCCCTCGTTTTATAAATCAATAGTTTTGGTCGTACTCACCCTATAAAATATGTGGACACTTATATTAATTTACAGCAAAACTAAAATTGGTGACAATTGCATCCATCTTACAGGAATTTCAAATTAATCTAGTCGATAAAAGAGATTTAGAAGAAGATAAATTACGTCAAGTTTTGGACTTGATGAATTTGAGCCAACAGTGTCTTTGTAACTTAAGAGATTTTATAAGCAGAAATAATTTTACCTCTAGTCAACAAGAAATTCATTTCTTTAAAACCCAAAAGCAAATACCCCAGACAGAACTCGTTTTTCAAGCGAGTCTAAAACACTTCATGTTTAATATTCCGCAATGTCAAAAAGAATCACAGCTTTCATTTTGTGATAAAGAGCTCAAGAAACTTAATTTATATTTTACTATACATAATGAGTTTATAAATTATATGCGTCTAGGTAGAAAAGATTTAGACTTTTACTATTTCATTAGACCTTCAGAAGTTGTTGGCTTTGAATACTCAGAACCCTTTTTTAGAGATCCTATATTTTCATCAAGTAGAGATTTATGCTTGAGCAGACTAACTGCTTATAAGCGTTTTGCAGACTTCATAATAGATTATAAATCTAAGTTAACTCAAATCTCTAATCATAAAGGGTTAAACAAATCTTGTCCATCTAATTTAGAATGGACAGGATCTAAAGCAGCGATTACAGAATTAATTTATGCGCTACATAGTAATCGAATCATTAATAATGGTACGGTTGAAATTAAAGAAATCGCTAGAGCATTTTCAAGTATGTTTAATTATGAAGTGGGTGACATCTATAAAACCTATTCAGAAATAAAAGCACGAAAAATGAGCAGAACGAAATTTTTAGACGATCTCTCGGTTAGTCTTCTGTCTCAAATAAACAATTCAGAAAGTTAAAATTAGTCCCGTACTCGGTTGACCTCCTCATTTAAAAACTATAACGGATATTTATTAAGTTACGCTTTCGCGAAAGCATAACAAACCCTACAAATCACTTTATAAATCACTATTTGCCAATGTGTTAAACTTTAACCATAGTAGGGTCAAACTAGTGAACAAAACTAGATAATAAGCAACAGATTTGTGGAATAGAAGTCAAATCAGGTCAAAGAGTAGCAATGAGAAACGAGAGCGTTTAAGTTGGCTCTTTTACCACAATCCACTTTATCATGCCAACAAATATTATTACAACAGACGATTTAAGGGAATTCAAAATGGAGTTACTCGATGATATTAAAGAGCTACTATCCAAAAAAGGTTCAAGTAACCTCAAGAGATATCTCAAATCTTCTGAAGTCATCGAAATGTTAAGAATAAGCCCAGGTACATTACAAACCTTGCGAATTAATGGAACACTTCCATTTACTAAAATAGGAGGCATTCTCTTTTATGATAGTGAAGATATTGGAAATATAATGGAAGCTAATAAAGTTAAAATTAACCAAGGATGAATTATATAAAGCTTCTCAACACCGCTTTTGAAAAATTCTACACAGATGATCGCCTCAATCCATCTCATATTAGCTTGTACATGGCTCTTTTTCAAGAATGGAATAGTAGTCGTTTTGCTACAGAATTCTATGTGAGTAGACTGCACGTCATGCGTGCTGCAAAAATAGGCTCTAAGTCTACATATCATAGGTGCATTACAGACTTGAATTCTTGGAACTATCTCTTTTACTTCCCTTCCCATAACCCATATAAGGGTAGCAAATTGAAGATGGCCATTTTATGTCCTACTAATGAAACAGTGCAGGGACAGTACAATCCCGTATTAGAACAAGTTGCAGCACAGTATCATCCCAAAACTGTACCTATAACAAAACAGCACAGTCCCACTGATGAACAAGCTCAAGACGAGTACCGTCCCATGAATGGACAAGCACTGGTATCTAAAACAAACATTACTAAACAAGAAAACTTAACTAAACAGTCAAAGGACTGGCAGACACTTATTTCATTTTTTGAAAATAAAGGTTTTGATGCTGTAGAAGCAAAAAAATTCTATCAGTACTATAAGCAACGAGAATGGAAAACAAGTGATGGAAAGCCTATTCGTGATTGGCGTGCGTTAGCTATTAGCTGGATGGATCGCGCAGAAATTTTTGAATCGAAAACAAAACAAAGCATAAGTCAAGTGTCCCAAATACGGGACAACCTGCGAACCACTAAATTCAAAGATTATGGACAACCCCTCTAAAATCGTCGAAGGAGCTGTGGAATACTCCATTGGAAAGTTTGATGGAAAAAGTGTCGTTTATGATTTTCCTAAAATCTTGATTTATCTTAACGCAAAAGGAAAACTTCTTTTTGGAGATAAATTTAAGATCTATGAGGAAGACAAGGATATTTTGCTCAAGCTCTGCTCCTATTTTATTAAAGATAAAGTTAACTGCAAAGCATATGGCATCGATCTAGAAAAAGGAATTTTACTAAGTGGACCCGTAGGATGTGGTAAGACAAGTTTAATGAAATTATTGCGCTATATAGTCCCCTTACAGAGACCTTATGAGATGATTCCCTGCAGGAACGTTGTTTTTGGTTTCAATTGTATCGGATTTAAGACCATCGAAGATTATGGTAATACTAAATTCTTTTGCTTTGATGATTTAGGTATAGAAGCTGCTGGGCGTTTCTATGGCAAGGATTTGAATGTTATGGGTGAAATTCTTATCTCCAGATACGATCTCTACAAACAAACAAAGCATAATCTAAAAACACACGTAACTACAAATCTCAATGCAGAAGAGCTTGAAAAGCTTTACGGAGATCGAGTACGCAGTCGGATGCGAGAACTATTTAATTTAATTGCCTTCGATGAGAGAGCTGTAGATAAACGGGTGTAATTTATTTATCACGAATCATTTTGAATATAGTTGACACTATTTCTAGTATACTTTTGACGAGTGATACGAAGAACTGATCCATAATTATAATTTGATGTGATTAATTAAACTTCTATATATTGCTTTTGCAATATGTGCTGGGCTCTCGTCATTCGATAAAAATCTCTCCTCATCCTGGTTACTCAAAAATCCCAACTCGATTAATATTGCTGGTACATGAGAGTTACTATCCTTTAGCACTTGAAAACTAGAAAACTTAACTCCCCTACTCTCAAACCCTAATTTCGCTTTAAAAGACTTCTGCAACCTATAAGCAAGCCAAGTAGCTTCATGAGAATATTTAGATTTCTCATTGGAAACATAAACTTCTACTCCTCTCGCATTTGGATTATCGGAATGATTACAATGCAAAGACATGAATAAATCTGCCTTTATTGTTTTAGCTAGTCTCGTTCTATGTGATAACGAAATTAAAGTGTCACGATACCTCGTGAGATAAATATTAAGCGGTTCTCCTAATTTCTTATTAATAGCTGCTATTTCTTCCGCTATTGAGAGAACAATATCCTTTTCGAGCACTCCATTTGTTCCTATCGCTCCAGAATCAAATCCACCATGTCCAGGATCGATTATAATACTTCTTTTTTCATTTCCGCCTTGAGCGAAAACAACACAAAACTGAAGTAGTAAAAACACAAAACTGACGTTTTTTACTACTTTTTTCAATTCATATTTTCTTCTTTGAAGCATATCAAAATCTATTCTCATTATAATTTAAACTCATTTAATATCAAATAGATGCAAATGAATTTAAAATTAATTTTTATTACAAATAATTGATTTTCAGTTATTTACAATCAAATATATGTAAATTTCAATTATCGAAAACAAACTAAATATCTAAAGCATTTCATTATGAAAAAATCAATTTATCTAGCAACTTTTCTATCGTTGTTATCGTCGTCACTTTTTGCACAAATAGGAGGTATTGAAGACTCTGTTAATGATGTGGGAGATACCATAAGAACCATTTTTCCCATTCTCCTAGGTGTAATATTCTTAGTAGGCTTTCTATTTAATGCAGGTCACTTCTTTGGCGAAAACGCAGATCTTAAAAAAGGAATTACAAGAGTCCTAGTATTTGTACTTATAGCAGGAGCTGTTGTAGGCATATTTACTTATTTGATAAGCATCGTTGTGTAATGAAGCGCTTTGAAGTTTATAAGAATATTAGAAAGCGGGCAATCATTTTTGGATTGCCCATTTCCCTATTTGCTTTAATGATGGTCTCCATTCTAGCCTCTTTACTGGTTATCATCTTCTCATTCAGTTTTCCTACAGTGATAGGTGCAATGTTTTTAAATGCTGCATTATATATCGCCCTAGGTCGTGTTAATAGCAAACCTCACCTGTTTCTAATCGGCAATTCCTTTCCTCTAATTATCAGCAATAAGAAAAACTCAACCATTGATTATGAAGAAGATTGATTTTACTGGATACAATCCAATCGTAGATATTCAAGACAATATCATTTTTGCAAACAACGGTAATGTCGTGTTGTGTTATGAAGGAAGTCTTCCAGAGATTTACTCGCTATCTGAAAAGGATTTTGAAGATATGCACGGCTCCTGGTTTCAAGCGCTCAAGTCACTACCTACGGGCACTGTTGTTCATAAACAAGATATCTACTTAAAAAAAGATTATGACGCTAGTGAGTTGCCTAACACCACCTTCTTAGAACAGGCAACACATAAGCACTTCAAAGGAAGGGAACATATGTTTCATCGCTGCTTCATTTACTTCACTCTCACAAAAAATAAGACGTTAAATAATGCCAAGTATATTAATCCATTAAAGAGTATTGACAAAGGAGTTGTTCAAAAAATGGACAACTCCGTTTCAAGATTTATAGGAGCTGTTAATGATTCTATATCATTCATTAATAATATTAGAAAGATGAAATTTATTTCGCTTAAAGCGAAAGAGATACAGAACCTAACAAACGATTATTTTAATGGATTCAATCAAGGCTTTGATACAGATATACTATTAGAAAAGAAAAGCGTCAATATAGGCGAAAACTATTTTGATGCCCTTGCCATCAATAGCGAACTGTGCTTTGGCGAAAGTGTACAGAGTAGCAAAACCAATGAGAAATTCACGTCTGACGATTTTGTATTTCATCAAGGGTTTATTGATGGTTTAGGGCTTACGCTTAATGAGAACCACATTGTTAATCAGATTTTATATCTAGACGACAAACAAAAATGGCGTAAGCTGCTTGACAAAAAAGTAGAAGAGCTCAATAAAAGTTCCAATTTTGGCTCTCAGAATAAAGTCGTTCTCAAAAAAATTGAACACATTTTAAACCAAATCAATGCCGATGATAATGCTCGAATCATACGCGGGCATCTCAATGTTATATACTGGGATAAGAATCCAGAAAACCTTGCGCAAATAGGTTCTAGAATCAAAACAGAATTTAAAGAACTTGATATCATTCCCTACTACCCTCGTGGAGAAGAACGCAAAAATTATATTTTAAATAGTTACTGCTGCTTCTCTTCTAATTTCTCAAACGCAGATTTATATGTGACAGACTTAAAACACGCATTGTGTCTATTTATAAACAACACAAACTATAAGTCTGACGAGACCGGGATAATCTTCAACGATAGACAGTTCAACATACCTGTATTGAAGGATGTTTGGGATGAGCGTAAAAAAAGAATTAAAGCTAGAAATTTTGCCATTTTTGCTCCTACCGGTGAAGGGAAATCATTTTTGGCGAATAATATACTCCGACAGTATTTTGAAAGCGGGGTACGTTTAGTCATTATTGACTTAGGAGGTTCATATACAAAGTTTGCAAAGCTATACCCAGAGGAGTACACCGTATTACGTTATGAGAGCGGTAAAAACTTGGGCATCAATCCATTTTATATTAGTCATAAGGATGATCTTTCTCCTGAACGTTTAGAGGATTTATCCATCTTCTTATTTGAACTATTTGCATCAGATTTAAAAGTCACAAAAGCGCAATCTGTATCCGTTAAAAAGATTTTACAGCACTATTATAGTAATAACCTCGAGAACCACTCTCTTGATGGTTTCTATAGTTTTATAGAAGATAATCAAGCTCATTTGCTTAGTGATCTTAAAATCCATCCTGACTACTTTAGTGTCATAGGCTTCTTGCATGTGATGTCGGAGTATGTTGGCGATGGTCTATATAGTTTTCTATTTGAAATAAGTGAAGACCAAACCTACAAGATTGAGGACAAGCGCCTCATCGTTTTTGAACTAGATGAAATAAAGGATAATAAGGAAATTCTTTCTGTAATGCTTAAGCTCATTAAATCTGCAATCCAACGAACCATTTGGAAAAATAGAGCAGAAAAAGGAATCATCCTCTTCGATGAGTTTGCAAAACAATTAAAGTTTGATAACGTACTCGAAAGCGTGGAATTCTACTATCAAGCTATACGTAAGCAAAATGGAGCTATTGGGATTATTCTACAATCTATCAACCAACTACCTGATAATTCTACTTCCGCTAGTATTCTTGAAAATACTCAAGTAGTCTACAGCCTTAATAATGAAAAAGGGTATGATGAATTAGTAAAACGGCTGAACCTCTCAAGCCACGATCTTAATCAATTAAAGTCTATTAGAAATAACCTTACTGGTCCTCGAAAGTATACAGAGATGTTTATCAAGATTGGAAAGGAAAGTAACATTTTCCGTCTTGAAGTTCCAAAAGAAGTCTATGCAGCCTACCTCACTGATGGTAAAGAAAACGAGGAAATCATGAAACTTTTTGAAAAGCATCTCGATATGCAAAAAGCAATTATTGAATTCACATCTAAAACATAATATTATGAAAGCAAAAATTATCACATTAGTTATAGCTGTTCTATTCAGCTTCAACTTGAAAGCACAGGGGGCTCCTGTGTATGACAACACGAACTTCGTTAGTCTAGTAAAGTCCCTTATCGAATCTGCAAAACAAACATCGCAACTCCTAAAAACTGTACAGTTTTTAAAACAGCAAAAAGAGAACTTAGAGAAGGTTAATAGCGTAATTCAACAATTAAAAGCTGTGCAGGAGATCACTAATAATAACCAGCACCTTATTAACGTCATGCAAGATGACTTATATGAAATTTTAAACTCCCCTTTTATCAAGGCTGATGAGATTACAAGAGTTTCAAATTCCTTCAGTTCAATTGTAGAAAATTCACTAGACACCATGGACTTTATCGACCAGATATTGTCGAGTGACTTCCTCAAGATGAGTGATGCAGATCGCGCAGATATTCTTAAACAAAAGGAGCTCGAGTCCAAGGAAATGGTATCTAGTATCACTGTAAAAACTAAACGCTATCAAGACATCATATCATTTAGGAAAATGCAGGATAAGATTAATAATCGCGAAACAGGTTATTGATATGACCGTTTTACTCCTCGTAGGTTTTGGATTAGAATATGTGGATGCGGTTTTCCAGACCATTCAGAATAGTAGCTTTTCTCAATACACAATTGCAGGCATGAAAACTCTTGCTATACTCTTCTTTCTTGTCAACATACTTAAGAAATACAACGAAGGAATTGCAGACAAGGATGGTTATTCTTGGGGATTGAGCCCTGGAGAACTTGCTAAAAATTTTGCTATTGTAGTGCTTGTCATATTTTCGACGCAAGTCTTGGGCTTCTTTGATGCAATATTAGTGTCTGTAGAAGGTCAATACAGAAGTACGGCTCCTGCATTACTTCCATTACAAATGCAAGACATACCCATCGAGGAAGATATAAGTCTTATCGATGCTGCAACAAACGCAATGACGCTCCTGTACGAACTTCTTGTAACTCCACTCTACGGTTTTAAAATGCTAGCATTTATTGCAGGGATGATTTTGTGGATATTAGATCTCTTTATCTATCCCCTATTTCTAGCGGAACGTTTTTTTCTTCTCGGCATTATGCAAGCCTTCTTTCCTCTTGTGATAAGTCTCGCCGTATTTGAAAAATTTAGGTCACTAGCTTATAACTTTTTTAAACTATACGCTGCTGTCTATATGCTTGTACCTGCATTCTTTCTTGTCAATGTATTTGTAAATGCTATTTATACAGAAATCAACTCCAATTTCTGGAGTGAACTTTTTGGAACAGAGACCGCTCAAGGTTTTTTTGCTCCAGTAGTTCAGCTAGGCTCTGTAGGTTTTATAGTTTTTCTCAAATTCAAACTCTACAAGCGTGCCACTTCATTCACGCTACGTCTATTCAGCAATTAAATCAGTTATACTATGAAAACACCTTATAAGAATATAACTTCAGTACTAAAGCTCAATCGTATTATCGTGTTAAGTGTAATTGTATGCTCACTTGCCTCAAGTTCCTTCTCACTATGGATGGCACATAATACCAATGAGAAAGCGCTTAACAATGCTTTTGCAATCAATACAGATGGAAGTGTCATACCGCTTAAACTAGTCACGCAGAAAGCAAATTTCCAAGTAGAAGCCCTGGCACATTTAGAACTCTTTCACCGCTATTTCTACAATATAGATGCCAGCAACTATGAGATTAATTTAGAAAAGGCTTTATGGCTAGGGAATAGCTCTGTAGACAATATTTACAGGCAAAAGAAATCTGATGGCGTCTACAACAGATTATTACAATACTCTCTTGTTCAAAAAGTGTTACAAATTGAGTCACAATTAAAAGAAGAACACGGAGCATACACTTTTACTACAACCACCTCTTTTGAAATAAACCGAGGTACAATAGTAGATAGTTATGAACTCATAACTACGGGCTCATTAATAGTTGTGAATAGGAACTTCCCCAATAATCCTCACGGACTTTTAATCACAGATTACTTTGAAAGTAGTCTAAAAAAAATAAACAATGAAAATTGAAAAAAACAAAATCGTATTTGCCTCAGTTCTTGCTGTCATCTTCATATTCCTTATAGCATATTCAATGCTATTAATGGGAGATGATGATACGGAGAGTGACAATCTTGAGCAATATCTTATCCCAGATATAAGTGACAATCAAAAAGAATACACTTCCAAGTTAGATGCAATTAATGATTTAAAGAAAGTCCGCGAGAACAACGCACCCAGCATCTATGATGAAAAGCTTATTGACTCCCTAGGTTTTTACGATCCAGACTTACCCGAGAAAGAAAAAGAGCGTATCGTAGATAGCATTTACAATGCAGGCAACATAATCTATTCAGATAGGAATTACAGCAGTATAAAGGCAAAAAGAAATATTACAAAAAAGCCAAAAATTGATAGCGCTACAGATCAACGAGAACAAAAGATTAAAGTTAAAGAACTAGGTCTGGAGCATCAGCTCTTCTTTGCTGCAGCTCCAAAGCCCAATGTATCAGACAATTCAGGTACGACAGATAAAGCTATCTATGTTGTAGTTGATGGCAGCCAAGTAGTACAATCTAATTCTCGCATCCGTATGCGATTAATAAAGGATGCTATAATAAATGATAAGAGAATAGCTAAGAATACCCCTATTTATGGCTTTATAAGCTTCCAACCCAATCAGGTGCTTATATCTATTGAGGCTATAAATTACGCTCCTACTAGTTTAAAAGCTTTTGATTTACAGGATGGTAGTGAAGGCATCTACATAGAGAACAACTTCCGAGCAGAAGTAACTAGTGAGGTCGTAGATGATGTGCTTCAGGATATAAATATTCCTAGCGTTCCGCAAGTGAGTGGTATTAGAAAACTCTTAAAACAGAAAAATCGTAACCTAAAAGTTACCGTACTGAACAATTATAAATTAATCCTTAAACCAAGCTTATGAAAACTGTAATACTTATAATAATTGTAGGGTTTTGCACTTTCGCGAAAGCGCAACAAACCTTACCACTAGATACCATTTATGCTAACGAGTTTAAAAACGTAGCTCTCTTTTTTCCTGAACCAATCCGACAAGGTATTACAGGCTCAGACAATTTTGTATTTACCTTCAATAGAGAAAAAGAACAGTACTTTGGTTTACTGCAGGCGAAGCCAGGAAAAGAAAGTAATCTACTGGTAATCAATAATAATGGTGCAATTTTTTCGTATCTTATATGCTATAAATCAGCACTTAGCAAGCTTAATTACTTTGTAGAAACATCAGAAAGTATAGGTAATGAAAAACCAATACTTTCAAAGGTTGACCAGACTATAACAAAAGAAGCCGCTATTGATAATAATACGTTCTACTACAATAAGTTTTGTGCCTATTTATTAGAAAAGAATCTGAGAATAGGAAGAATAAAAAATGTCAAAGAGAATATCGTATTGAGTGTCGAAAATATCGTTTTTGATAAAAATGAGCTTTACTTTGAAATACAAATTGAAAATAATTCAAGCCTAGATTATGATCTCAATTTTTTAAACCTCTCTATTGAAACGAGACAAAAAGGAAAGAAAAAATCTTTACAAAGAATTGCCATAAAGCCCGTCTACAAATTTGGACTACCATCCAGAATTGAAGCAAATCAAAAAACTAATCTAGTTTATGTCGTTCCAATGTTTTCGCTGAGTGATGACAGAAGAGCTGTATTGGAATTAAACGAACTCAATGGAGAACGAAATATTAAACTTAACGTATCACATAGATTTATTAATAATCCTAACTAATCCATTATGAAATCATTTCTCGCCATTGCAATCACTCTATTACTAATCTCCTGTTCTGAAAATGCGAACCTCTCTCCTTCTAATACTGCAGAAATAGTAGTTGAAAGCTTTTATCTCGGAGATAACAACACCTTGAAAAAACACACTACAACAGAAGGATTTGCAAACCTAACGAGCATTCAAAACTTATTTCTGAAAGACAAAAATTCAGCTACAAGGTTTAATCTTATAAACGAAGCTATTGATGGCGAAATTGCTTGGGTACAATACTCCGTAGCTTACGACCCTAAGCCAAGTGTTTTTAAATTAGTTAAAGAAAATGGCAGCTGGAAAGTTACTCATAAGGGACCTCGGGATAAGGGGCCTTTTAAATAAACAGATTTGAAATATTTATGAGATCTACTCCAGAATACTTTAGTAAGAACTCGCTGATAAGATTATGATCATTCTTAATACTAAGTAAGAAATAAAAAAACGATATTCCTTACTGGAATATCATTTTTTGATTCAATAATATAGATTTTGAAATGATTGAAGATTACAGTGATAACATAGCATCCTGTTTTGATGATCTAAGGGTTGAATACAGAGGCAGACACTACGGTAAAGATTACAAAGTAATGGTAGAAATATGGTAGCCGAATAATGTCTCGGATGCGGGAGATGTTTAATCTTGTGGCTTTAAAAGAAAATTAATTGATAAAAGATGTTGAGTTTTTAAACAGATATTTATTAATAAACATAGTACCTAATATTATTTATGTTTATCCGTAATATTTTGTTGCAGGACTTTATTATATTTATAGTCAATACATAAGGTATTAAATGTCAAAACTAGCTAATGATAATTCATTGCCTTTTTATTATATGAAAGAGAAAAACGCTCCTATAAATTCTTCAAAACCAAAAGATATTGAGAAACTTAAGAAGTTCTCTTCTATGGAATTTTTAAAGAAGCTGAATAAAGGCAATGTAATCAAACATCAATTCTGGAGAGATATAAATAAATTTTACATTGAAAACAAAATAGAAGACATTCAGCTTTTTGTAAGCTGTTTTTCAATTATCAATGAACTTTTCAAAACTGACTATGCAAGCGGACAATTTTATACTTGGCTTGAGAAATACGCTGAGTCAAATCCCAAAATTGCTAAAGAAATTAAATTTGAAATTGAAAAGAATCCGTCAAGAGATACATACGAATTTTGGGCAAGTATAGTTTTTGGGTTACAAAAGCATGGTGATGACTTTGAAAATGAGATAATTGAAAACATCAAATCTTCAATGGGATACAAGATATCTGCTGGATTTCGCGCAGCGACTATTATTAAACCCAAAAATATAAAATCGTTTTGCAGCAAAATTGACACTCTAATTTACTTAAGCCGATTCAAAGAATTTTTCGAAGATATTGATTGGGCTTATCTGATGAATTATTACACTCGTCATTTACAAGCATTTCCAAAATATGACTCTAGAATCCGAGAGTTGTTTGAAGTAGAGTCTATTTTTATATCATCTGCTCTTGTTCGAGCACTTAATTCATACATCGAATTCAATAAAAATGAAGAATTGTTCTATCTATCAATAGAGCACCTTGCAAAAGCGCCCCTCGAAAGCTCGAACATATATAATTCTATAAATTATACATTAGATAAATTCATAGAATCAAATCCAGAAGTAGTGAAACATCTTCTTGAAAATTGGATTGAATATCATTTACCAGAAGCACCAAGAATACAAGTTCTAAAACACCTTCTTAACGATTTCGTTAAAAAGAATCCAAAGTCTTTTTATAATCTCATTTCCAATTGGTTATTAAAATCACATAAGTATGGTCTAGCAGTACAGTATGTGATTAGTGAAATTAGAGACAGTAGAAATAGTATTCATTTAGACAATGTTTGGTTAAAAGACTTGAATGAAGAAGACAGTATTTTATTAACCTTAAGAGTTATAGGTTTTGCTTGGGATAAAGATGTAGCTTATACAATGCTATTACAAATTTTAGAATCAAATCTTGATTCACAAGAAATTATAAATAATACAGCTAGTTTAATCTATTCCGAATTAATTCTTAACTATCCTTCATTAATAGAAAGGCTTAAAGAAGAAAAAACATCAAACAAGAAATATAAGTCTATAATTGATCAAATTATAGCAAGAGCAGATGAGTATTTTAATAGACTTAGTAGCCTTCCAGTTTTTGACGAATTTAAACCATCAGATAAGAGACTGACTTATTACAATAAAACCCAATTTAAAGGTCTAGGTGATGAAGCACTTGAAAACAAAAAACCATCATTTTTAGATTTTGTTGACAAAACTCAGTTAAGAGCAGGGAAAGGTTTCTTTTCAAAAACCGAGTACGGATATACCGAAGTTATGGAACCCAAACGCATTTCTCATTCAATGGAAATGCCCAGATTAGAATTTATTGACCCGATTGGTCAACAAGCAAAAAGATTAAACTTTAGATACATATCAAGAGATGAACTTCATAATTCGTGAGTATATATCAATTTTAAAGGAAGATGGGGAGCTAGACTCATTATTAGCTGACCTATTTTTTGAACAAGGATTTACAATTAAGTATAAGCCTGAAAAAGGTAGACAATATGGTGTAGATATATTAGCAGAAAAGAAAGAAAAAGGAAAAACTTCTGGCATAAAAATCGTCACCGTTAAAAGAGGGAATATTAATCGCAATGCCTGGGACGGAAACTCGAATGCTGTTAAACAATCTATCGAAGATATTATCGATACTTATATTCCTACTCATCTGACTAAAAAGGAGCAAAAACTTCCAATTACAATAACACTTTCCACAAATGGCAATATTTCTCAAAATCTAAATTTAGTTTGGACTGCATTTAAGGAGAAATATAATAAAAAGAATATTACAATAGATTTCCTGGGTATCGATGATATCTCAAGTCAGATAAATGAAGAATTTTTATTTGATACATTGCTTGACAATGAAAATCAAGCCTTGTTTAGAAAAACACTGGCTTTTATGGACTTGACTGATTATCATTATCACCACTACACTCAGTTATTAGATGCTCTTTTTAGTAAAACACTTTCGCGAAAACGGGACCTACAGAAATTACTTCGTTTGATAAAACTTTTGTTAGATCTTATGTATAAGTGGAGTGAAGATGTTGGAAACTTAAAGTCTGCTGTTACTCTTAGTCATATTACATTATTAAAAGTATATAATTATCTAGCAATTAATAAAAAATTAAATCTTAAATATGCTCAAGAGGAATACTTTAAAATTTATAAACTCAGTAGATTAATAGCAGTAGGTTATTATAATAAAGTAAGCGACCATTATTTTGTAGAGCAAAGTATACAGCGTTATTCAAAAAATCACCTAGAATATGGTCTACGAAGTTGGAAAGAACTCGGATTACTTTCATTACTAGGTCATTTTGAGTTACAACAATACTGGGCAAGTCTTCAATCCAAAAATGAAAATGTGCAGAAAACATTTTTAGGTTCTATGTCAAATGTTAGTGAAGCCTTAACAACTTTCATTGACAAAAATCCCTCTTTGAATTATCCGTTATATGATGATCATTTAATAGAGTTCAATATAGCTATGCAGTTTTTAAGAATGTATCAAAAGGACGAATTCTGCCTTCAATGGATTAATAAAATTTTGATATCGTTGCACAATCAATATCGTATTAAAAAATTATTCCCTCTGTTTAGGCCAGACTATGAAAAATTAGTAGATATTTATTTCGGTAAATCTGAACAGAAATTGGAGTCATCAATGTTGTTAGCAAGTATGCTTGATTGGTGCATAATATTAAAATCTGAAGACACCTATAACAAGGTAGTAGAGTTAATTGATTTATTAGATGAAAAAATAAGTATACAAACTTGGTATCCTACAGTGGAAACAGTAGATATTTGTTTGTTAGAAAATTATAGTCGTAAAACAGGAAATGTGTTTTCATTTAAAAGTGTCCCCTCATATCAAGAATATAAAAAGACTTTAATAGAACTAAAAGAGAAATTCGTAAAAGCCAAAGAATTTAAACCCTTTGCTTCAGGCATGGAAGTTCTACATCATATTGCTTCATTTCATTTTAAGCAACTTCCGTTACCATATTTTTCACATCGTTTAGTTAAAGATGAATAGTTAAAGTATCTAAAACTGAAAGACTAATCAGTTTTGAGTAAATTAATAATCAGTAAAATTAAGTTTATTGAGTAATAATTCTTCTAATATAGGACCCAGAGATTATAAAATCTCAGAAATAAAAAGACTTTTTGTAGAGTCACATAATCAATGTGCTGAACCAAATTGTCCTAATTCTTTAATGGCTGAGGATAATACCACAGTTATTGGGAAAATATGTCATATCGAAGCTGCTAATAAAAATGGTCCGCGATTTAATGGCGATATGAACAATGACCAAAGACGATCATATGAAAATTTAATTTTGTTATGTGACGAACACCATCGTATAATAGATAACCCGCAAAATGAGTCTAAATACAATACAGAAAAATTAGTAGAATGGAAACAAAATCACATATCTCAAAACAGTTCTTCGTTATATGAGATTTCAGTTGACCACATTCAAAAGTTTGTTGAAGAAACTAAGAAATATTATCAAAAAATAGATAGTCTAGACGGTCCATACAAACCTAGAGTATCTTTTATATATGTAGAAAGAGGTATAGATTCAGAATTATTAAACGTTTTAAAAGAGGAGAAAGTTCTTTTGTTAACAGGGGTTTCTTTCTGCGGAAAATCTCAAGCAGCTTTTAATATTGCAAATCAGTTTTATATAGATGGATATATATTCAAAAGAGTTTTAAATACTCGTGATGCAGCGTCTTTTTTAGAATCTACTGGAACAAAGCGAATTTGCGTACTAGAAGACCCTTTTGGTCACGCGTTTGGCTCTGAAAAAAAACCTGAACTAAAACTCGTCAGGGATATGCTTGAAACTTTATCCCAAGACAACCTATTAATAATAACATCTAAGAAAGATATTGTCCTATCAATTAACAATCAAACAGAATTAAAGGACTGTCATATTAAGGAACATAAGTGGTTTGATTTAACAACAAAGAATAAATCATTCTTATTAAATGTATGGAAAGGTCTAACCATGACCTCAGAAATTTTAATCGAGAATATAACTCAAGTTGAAAACCTAATTATAAAAGGAAATGAAATACAAGCTGGTCAATTGGCTCACCTTTCCAAAAGAAAAGAGCTTAAGTATAACATCATAAAAGCGCAAGAACTCTATCAGCTAGCGCAAGTTGATATTAATGATATATGTAACGATATTTTTGATAAAGGAGATAGCAGTTGGAAAACATTGTCACTACTTGGTTTGGCAGCAAATACAAGAGATGGTCTGACTTTAAAAGATTTTGACTACATACTTGAAACGAATAAGAACACATTATCATTAGAAAATCCTGTTAGCGGTATTACTTTTAATTCATCAAGAATGGATGCTGAGTTTTCACTTCCTAGTTATAATATTTCCTGTGATAATGCCTCACAAATAGAATCAACATTAGAATATTTAGAGCAAAGCGGATTTATAGAATTTGAAAATGCTCAGTTTGTATTTCGTCATCCACATTATCAAGAAATTGGCAAAAACATTTTAAGGAGGCTCTCACGTTTAAAAAGAAAGGATTTGATTGTAAGTATATTAAACTTACTAACTTGCTTGAATCAAGAAAGTGCATTTATATGCGCAAATAATCTAAAAGTTATTTTTGAATGTTTTCAGGAACATCAAGAATCAATTATAGAGAATGTATATCAAATAAGCGAAAGAAGCTTTTTTCCAAAAGTTTCGGATAGTTGTGTCTTATTCTTATTGAATATTTATGATGAGCCACTGATGGAAACCTATAGATCAAAAATTGTATTTCGATTACAAGGTAAATCTGAAGAGTATGGTATATTATTTCAAAATCAAAAACCATATAGATACACTAGGACCGATTTCTTTGATGAGCTTAATCTATTGTCCGTAGATACTTATGAAAAAAGTGTTATAAGTATTTTAGATAATGAATCATTGAGTCTTGAAAATGTCTGGGGAGGTTTATTAACAATAAACGGTTATAACACAGAGCCAAGTATAGAATTTCTAGAATATGCTTTTAAAAGCAATGAAGTGTTTGTGAGAAACCTTTGTGCTTATTTATACTTTTTCAACATAAATAAATTTTATGCCTCTATTCTAAAAGATAAAATTTTTACAGATGAGCATCCTAGTGTAATATTTTATGCTTTAAAAGGATTTTTCCAAGGCTTGTATAATAATAGTCGTAATTTAAATAAAGAACTCAGTGAGCATTTTGAAAACTTTTTTAAGTCAGATAAAATATTTTGTATTAGAGCAAGCACATTGATGACAAATTTCGATACTGATTATGCCAATGATAGTATTGAATGGAAAGCAATCCCTGCAAATAAGCATAAATGGCTCTGGAGAATTTGGGCCAAGTTTTTTATACAATTTTTAAAAGTATTCCCTCAAGATATAACTTATTTCCACAATGCTCGATTCTCAGGAACAATGAATAAAGCTAAGGATATTATTTATCCAGATCAAGGACAGATGATATCTAAGTTTATGCTTCGACGATTAAAGGCAATTTCAAAAACTAGAATTCTCAACCATTTTGAAATGCATCTTATTGAGTTTTTTATCGTTTCGACATCAGAAAAACCTGAGTTAAGGAAAAGATTGTTCAATAAATTTTTCGACACAAAGCTACCAACATATTTTGTAGGCTATAATCTTGTTTGGACTTTTAGTGTTTGGGATAGCCTTATAGAGTCTGAAAAGGAAATAATAGGTAGCACAATAAATGATACTAGAACTGACAAAAATTGGCTTCAGGCTATGGTATTAAATAACCAATTTTTACCACCACCACGATTGATGGAGTTAATCTTTGGTGACTCAGAATTTTTATCTCAAGATATAGCTGTCATAATAAATCAAATCGATAAAGATCTTTTGAGTAAAATTATTTCTGTTTACATAGGTAGAGACAGTGCATTTGCAGAATTGGGCATTTCAGGTTCTAGTAGTAAGATTAAAGAAATTATTTATTATATAGCGGCAAAACATATTCCTATCAAATATGAGGAGTGTTTATCTAGATTTATATTGTCTTTTATTAATGGTATTACAAATGAAGAGCAGGAAATGTATAAAAATACTTGGAAACAAATTTATACTAGTTCTGAAAAACAATTTAGTCTTCTAGATATTGTAATTCGATGCGTTGGTGGGTCATCGTTTTGTTTCACAGAAACGATATTTTTATTTAAGATCATAATAGATCATCATTTAGAAAAGAGTGAAGCCGAAAAACTAGCTAAAAAGCTAGCTGACAATTTTGAGTATTTATGCTACTCATCAACCGATAGAGACTTATTTCGAGTACTTGATTCAAAGCAGTTCTTTCAGACATATTTAATTCCTGAAATGGAAAATCAATTTGCCGTCTATGGTCTACTCCATTCCCTTAAGGAAGGAAAAAAATCAGTTAAAGAACAAGAATTAATTGTTGAACAAATAATATGTATAACAAATGAGCAAGAAATAAAGTTAATATCTGTTTTTCAGTTAATAAAGGAATTGAAAGGCTTAAAAACCTTAAACAATGAGTTAGTAAATAAACTTGAAAAAATTCCAAACAGTATAAGAGAGAAACAGGAAGAGTTTTTTAATCCAAAAGAAGATGTAAAGCTTGATAATTTTAAATATCATTATGATATATTATCAGTTGTATTATAAGCCCTAGCTGTGATTTTTTAATAAAAATTAATCATACTGAATAACTACCTATACTTATTGTTTATAGCTATAAGATCTAGGATGTCAGGTAATAAGGTTTCCGTCAGTCACACCTTTTCATTAGACAGATCATTCACGATTCCCTAGAGATCTCCTAGACCCTCTACCCTCTTGGATTACCAGCTTACTAGCAATGATTAAAATTCTTTTTAATTTACAAAAAATAACAACTATATAATAATGAACACAAGAGAAGAATTCTCAACAATCGATTTAATTTTAGACACATCATTTGAAACTAGAGCAATTGACTCTTATGCTTTGGCAATAATAAAATTTGAAAGACAGGTACGTAGGATATTTTGCTTTTTAATATACCAGCACCCTAATCACGAACCTGAAGATGTAAAAATGCTTCGTGTAATTTTGGGTGAAAATAGAGGTATGTATTTCGATAATTTCATTGAACGTATTTCAGTTATTGTTGGTGAAGATTGGAGGGCCGAATACGGTCAACAATTCAACAATGATTTAGATAAGTTAAGAATCTATCAAAAAGAGAAATAAAATATTTCACGGTCAGGCAACATTAAAAAACTTGAATAGAAAACAATTAATTGAACGAGTAGTTTTTATTAAAGATTGGTGCCTTAAAATAGAAAAAGACTTTGAGCTTAAAATTGGTTTCAATGGTTTCAATAGAAACTCATATCAAAAATCTAATATGAAGATAGAATTATTAAATTCTGATCGTTTTAAGAATTATGATGAATTCAAAAATCTTCTCAAAGAAATCGGTAGATAATATTTTAATAAGTTCAGAATACGAGGGTTGGCTTTCAACCAGCATCACCTAGACGTTATGAACTTAAACTCTAAAAGTGCCTAATACTAGCTGAACAAAGCTTAGAGCATCGTTTCCTAATCTCGCTACTTCAAATTGAAATCAATAATAAATCACTCAAACATCCCCCTAACCTCCTCATAAATCCTCTCAAAATTCTCTGCAAGATCAATGTCACTATACTGCTTTAAGCATACAGGAAGCCCACGCTCAATTTTCTGTAAACTAAATTGCACTCGTTTATCCTTACCATCTGCATAGGTAATAAACTCCCCTTGCTTGAGTCTGAAAAATATGTCTGCTCTTATCTTAGGGATTTCCTTTTCTCCCGTGGTTACTCTAGTATCAAAATCTAGGTTATGTCCACTACTCACACTCTTAGTTGGGTCTTTAATGATTTCAAAAAAGCGCTCATAATATTTAGCGGTATCAGGATCATTCACTTTACCGAAGAACTGATACGACAGATTACTTAAAATTGCTTTACTCGCTTTATCTCCATACATCATATCATTTTGAATCTTATCCTGCATCACATAGACCGTCGCTATATCATAACTTCTAAGCGTCGCCGGAATGCGATGCATATTAAGTAAGCGTATGGTAGGAGCTTCTTCCATTAGTAGAAAAGAAGGTTGCTGTTTCCTTACACTCATTTGCTTTGTGATGGTATGTATTATGGTCGCAATCACAGGGGCGTAAGAGCTCTCATATTTTGGATTATTGACTATTGAAATTACTGACGGATTATCCTCGTGATTTAAGTTTAGAGGTACTTCATCTGCAGATAGTGTCATAAAAATTCGCTGTGTGCTTATTCGCTTAAGTGCATTGGCCAGAGTGCTTTTTACTCCTGCTGTTTGTCGTTCTGAGTCTTTACCGCTTATAAATGCATCTGCCATAGCTCTAGAAGTAGTATTACTTTCTAGAAAATCAATCAGACTTGGGGTATCGAGTAATTGGTAGACGGCTATTAAGTGGGGTAATGTGCAATACTGAGGATAAGATACTTTTAGCTTCCAGATTAATCCACCTATCAATCCCTCTGCTGCATCATTAAAAAATTTAGTAGTGCCCGTAGCTCCAGATTCTCTTTGCTCTAATAAATTCTCAATAAGCACTCGAGAAACCTCATTCACGCTCTCCTCGTTCTCTAAGTATCTTGGAGCTATAGGATTTACCTTGTGGATGATTTTATCAAAGGAAATGATCTTAAAAGGGGTATTACTATCCTTATAAAGTGGATATGCCATTTCTGTCAGTTCAAAATCCTTATAGTCGTGTATGATTCCACAAAAGTTTTCTTTTCTAAAGTGTTTTAAAAATCCATACACTACACTCTCCGTTTTACCACTTCCTGCAGAGCCAATAATGGACACCCCACGCTTAATATTATCAATCTTAAATTTCCATCTATCCGTAAGGAAACTCACTTGATATTTGCTGTCAGTAAATTGCTTCATCTTAGATGAATTCCAGAAAACATATCCTATTACATTGAGAAGTAGCAAAGGACACACATAGTACAGTAAAACAAGTAGGACTTCAAATTGGTTCTTCAAGAACCAATACAGACCAGCAATTCCTATTAAGCCAATAATAAAACCATAACGCGAGAGCTTATTGACAATAAAAGTAAAAAGTATAAATAAACCAATCACGTATACTATGGTTGTGAGATTTTCAAATTCCATAACATTAATTTTTTAAATTCCTATCGAACTTGAGCGTATTGGCACTTCTGCCCCTCGACGTAATCGCTTGAATATTCTCAATGCAAGCTGCGCTTGGCTTGTGGGGATTGTTGGGATTACCGGAATACCTGCAGAGCTCATTAACTTAAACGCGGCTGCTTTTTCATTGGGTGGTAATTGGAATAACGCTGCCATATAAAGATTCGGGTTTTTTACGAAGTCCTTCCTAGCTTTGTAAGTCTCCGCAAAGTTGCGTTTGTATGCAAAAGTATTGTCAAAAGATTTTTCCGCTTTCGCGAAAAAGGCATCTCTATCAAAACCCCGTTTTACCATCTTACCGTTCATTTCTATCTCAGAAGATTTATACTTACTTCCAGGGGAAAGACTATATGAGTTAGACATATCCTTTCTACTTACTATGATGTGAATATGGTTCTGCTCTCCTCCTTTTTGCATTCCCTGAACAATTCTTTTCCCATCTTGTTGATGTGGAGCTTCCTTTTCCAATTTTACGATTTCACGTTTTAATAGTTTTACATTCCCTGCCAGTGTTCCGTTTTCTATTCGTCGTATTTCATTTTTTAATTCCAGAATTTTAGAAGCAAATGGTTGGTTCTCTTTCACTTCGATATCGGTACCCTTAAAACTTCGTTGATGTTCTATTTTAGCAAAGTATTTTATGTCATTTACAGTCACCGGTATCCCATTAATTTCACGATTAAAAGATGATGCATAATCCTTCATAAGCTCTCGCGTATATCGTTTTAAATCTTGAGAATTATTTGCTAGTTTTTGTAATTCATATTTCGATGGGCTTACTGTGATTGAGTAAAATTTAGGCTCTCTTTTCTTTAGTTTCGCTCCATTTCCATCGATCTCTTTTACTACTTCTTCTGCTGAAATTTCATCACCATATTGATTAAAGAAATGTTCCATTTCTCCAGGATTGAAACCTTCGTTTTCTTTCTCCAGATACCCGACAAAATCTGCCGAACTTTGAGAGTAATCTCCGCCTAATTTCTGAGCTGTAATTGATACGTACATAGCGCTCTATTTTAATCTGTATTTGTTGAGTTTTGCTTTTCGCGAAAGCGTACTTGCTTTTTCTCTGCCACATCATTTTGAGCATCATAGACTTCAAATAACGATTGCATCATGGCGGCGGTAGGTTTAGTTTGTGTCTTCTCAACATCACGCATGATGGCAATTACAGCATTGATACGCTTTAATAATTTTGTTTCAATAGTCCTTCCAGTAGGCCCTAATTTTTCCTTTGGAGAGATCTCATTGTAATAGAAAAAATCGAGCATGTGCTCCATGGTTTCCGTGTGTGTCTTGAAGTGTGTTTTAGAAAATGTTTGAAAGCGCTTCGCTACTTTTCTTTTGAATCTAATTGTGATGAATGAGTCCATTTCTTTCGCTTTTTTGGAGATTTGACGTAAATCCATCCCTATTTACAAGCGTTAACAAGGCATTTGACGTAAATCATCCTACTACGAAAGAACTAACAAATTATAAACAGCCGTATTTACTGGTGTTTATAAACAAAAAGGAGTGTTTAACATCGCGTAGCGTGTTACCCTCTTGCTACTCCTTTTCGTCACGCCCAAGCGTGACAAAATTTCGTACAATCTGGATCAATAGCCAATTGTTATTTTAGGGAAAATTTCCCAAGTATGTAAAATATAGATGGATACTGTTACCGGCGAAAGTGTACTAATGGATAACAATATGTATTTCTTCATGCTGTATATCCGCAAACTAAAGATACTAAATTTACTTTACTAAAAGTGTACCAATAAAAAAGCTCCAAATAAATGGAGCCTTGTTGATTTACTTCTACCCTCAAATCGTGAACACATATTTATAAGTATATAAATTTCGCTGTGCTTCTTCTTCTATCGTTTTTTCAAATGAAGTATTGTGTTCTTGGATGTATTTTCTAATATCTTCTCCAAACTTCTGCTTTACATCCTTTCTAGAATTTTCTAAAATTCTATGCTTCGCCTCCTCATTTAAGTCGTTAAAATTGAGATGTATCATAGCTCAATATTCATTAGGCAACATTAACGTACCATCTACAAAAAACAACCGTAATTCATCCAGTGGAAAATCCGTAAAATCATAAGAATGACTTTCCAAAATATTGTCATTCCCATCTCCATAAGTAATGATTGCTTCCTTTTTTAAGATGTCTTGTTGGCTCGTTTCAAGACGTTTAAAGTCTATAGTAATAAAGTAACTTTTATCAAGTAAACTTTTACCCATAATGGAGGAGTCTGTAAGTAACCAAAAGCAATTTGCTTTATTTACTAAATGAAGTATTCCTTCTGTATATTTTGTTCCAAATAGAGGGAGCGTATATATATTTTCTGAGCCAGAAAATTGTTTTAATTCGAGCTCTAATTCTTTACCTTGCGTGTTCATAATTTTCTACTTTAATCTTAGTTAATAATGAAAAAGAGGGCGCATCTTTCGACGGTTACGCCCTCTTTGATTTATAATATTATTTGTCATTTTTACTACCTAATAACAGAATTTCATTTGCTACTACTTCTGTAACATAGCGTTGGTTTCCATCTTCCGTAGTATAAGTCCTAGTTTTGAGTTTTCCCGAAATCCCAACTTCCTTACCCTTTACAACATAGTTCTCCACAATTTCTGCAGTCTTTCCCCAGGCTACCACCGTATGCCAGTTAGTATCTGTTTGCTTTTCGCCTTTGGCATCTTTGTAATTCTCATTTGTAGCTACCGAAAAACGGGCTACCTTTTTGCCACTTTCTAGATTTGTAATAGTTGGCTCTTGTCCTACATTCCCGATTAACTGTACGTGATTTTTAATAGTGCTCATAATAAAATATTTAAGTGATTAATAATTCCCCTACTGATTTGAAATAACTCAATTTTAAGGGGTGTTTGTTCTTTTCTTCTGTGCATAGCACAATGGATCAAGTGGGTCTTGTCCAGACTTTTCGTAAATAAATCAGGAGTGTTTGCGACGTAGTAAAACCCTTGGGTTTTCAAGGAAGTAGAAACCTTATTTTTTACTAAAACTCGTATAGTCTTGACAAGTTCCATAAGGACATTAGCAATTCTCTTAAATCCGGATGTGTTTGAGCGTACCGACAGTTAAGCGAGATAAGCAGCTAGATTTATTTTAGAATTGGTTATGTCGTGCCTGTTTTTCGCTGTACCGAAAAACAACTAAGGCTTTATCCATTATAAACCCCTTAAAATCTGCAAGGAGGTGCTTTGATTTTTAAGAAGTTTTGAGGAAGCACTCAAGAAGGGCTTGCCAAAAATTCTGTAAAGAAAATTAAAGTAAATCCTTTCCGTTAGAAGGCGGACGCTATTCACAATGTTCGCTCAGGAATGGAGTGTTCCTATCGAGCTTGTGAGAATGGATTAACGCAATGGAAAGCTAAGATTGGGGATTGTGTCCAAGATCTTGTAGTGAAGCTCTTTTTCTGTAATGAAGCTTTTGCGAAATGAAGGGAAATGTGCTGAACGGGTTATTTATATCCATCTATCTCTTTGGGTAGGATTATAAAGCGGACTTAATTTCTAAGATGGAGATTGAGAATGAAGCGATTCTGCCATTTTCAGGCAGGTTCAGTGTAATGGCAATCGGAATCTTCGACATTATGTCCAAGACCTTGGAGTGAAGCTCTTTTTCTGTAGTGAAGCTTTTGCGAAATGAAAGGAAATGTGCTGAGCGGTTTATTAATATCCATCTATCTCTTTTAGTAGGATTATAAAGCGGACTTAATTTCTAAGATGGAGATTGAGAATGGAACCCTTCAACTTTGCTCAGAACAGGCTTTTCTGCCATTTTCAGGCAGGTTCAGCGCAATGGCAATCGGAATCTTCGACATTGTGTCAAAGACCTTGAAGTGAAGCTCCTTTTCTGTAGTGAAGCATTTGCGAAATGAAGGGAAATGGGCTGAGCGACGTTACTTATTTCAAACCTAATCACATCTAAAATCATTAAACTAAATATTTATAAAGTATTAATTTTCAATAATTTAAAATACTATATGAATTGCTAGCATTTATATATTATAGCTTATATTTAAAAAATAATTTCAATTTCAATCACGACATAAACGTATTCTAGATTTGAATACATTTGCTATTGCAAACACTTAATGAATAACGAAAATGAGCAACGGTTGTAATTCAGAATATTCAACTCTAGCGATGGCATCTTCTCCATCAAGATGGTATTTACGGCCATTCAGTTCTCTACTTACGGGATAAGTTACTAAGCTTTTGTTATCATCGATTTTATATTTCACAATGAATTTAGAATTAATAAATTACCTAGCTTCAACATACATTTACTCTTTGTATTTAAGTCTGTATAATTTCCACAGTATTATACTAATTTGTTTTATTTTATTATCAATTAATAAAAGTTGTGAGCCACTAGTAGGCTTACCCAAAAACTAATTTTTCAATTCTCCAATAATTAACTTTATTTTAATAACTTATAACAAGCATAATAAATCAACTTCATAAAACTTAGGATTAGTCTATAGAGCGTTTAATTATAGAGAAAAAGTTTAAAATCCTTATGATGTACCAGCATCTTAGAAAATATCATTTAGATAAAAAGAATAATTGACATTTTAACTTATTCAACAAAAACTAAGCTCATAGGACATCTTAAACACTAACTAAAATAAAACCTATTTTAATCGTTTCACAGTCTTACTGTATTTATTGTAAAAAAGAACTAATGAGTCAGGATACAAGTGTCTTATCTGAATATTACCTTGTACATCACCTACTTTTAATCTTATCATTTTGTTGTCAAATTTGATTAAACCTCTTAGATCTTTTCCCTCATTCCTACCTACGATACCATAATACTGTATACTTGGCCAAGAGAATTTTTCTTCAGATATAAATAGTATTCTTTTTTTTGTGCTTGTATTATTCTTTTTATTCTTTATAGTTAAAACGCTTGTATTCAAAAAGGGATTTTCGAGCTGTGCTAGGTGGATTGTATCCTTATTTTTAATTACAGTCTCTCTAGGAAATTCATATGCACCACTTTGGTTCTCAATAATAGCTTCACTATTATTTTGAAAAAAAGCTTTCTTAATTACAAAAGTCCAAATAACAATTAAGCAAGTGATAAGCAATACATTAAGAGGGCGATTACCTTTTATCATGTTAAAATTATTCAATAATTATTTTTCTTACTTCACCATTCTCACTCAAATTTTCCGCCTCATCGACTAAACGCACTCTCCACCATAATTCTTCAAAGCCTGTTGGAACTTGATAATCATAAGAAAGCGTATCTAGAATCTCATCAACAAGAAGTACATCAAATGTTGATGTATTAGAGATTTCTAATACACTAGAAATAGGTGACTGTATTACTCCATCATCTACGGGTAAAATCCAAGTAAATGTTGTAGTATCACCAGCATTAAGCGCAGTCTCATCCTCAGGGTCAACAATTATGGCACTAGGAGGTAATGTATTATCAATAAAAAACACAGATGATGAATATAGAGACTGAGATACATTATTTATCGCTCTTATACTCCACAAGTACTCTCCTTCTACTTCTAAAATGCTTGACTCAATAGTATACGTAGTATCCTGCAGATCGTTTTCAGAAATTACCTCGTTATTTGTATCATTTACAACTCGGTCTATAGTGATTGAATAATTTTCAGAGCCTTCTAAAGTGTCCCATATCAATGATAATGGTCCAGCATTAAAATATGTTTCATTTACAGGCGAGCTTAGGAGTACAACATCATTTGATAAGTCATTTGGCAATAAAATTTTAAGATCTCTAGGGAACGTAAATTCAGTTTCATATCCAAAATTCATAGCTTTTACTCTCCAAGAATAGTCATTAGGTTCAATAGCAAGATCTAAAAAATCAGTTCGCAATAAACTATCGATTTCAATAATATTCGAAATTTCATTTCGTAGTTGAAAGCGATAACTATCTGCATCATCAACAAGTTCCCAAGCAAAAGATAAAGAATCAGCTTCAATGACAAGCCCATCTTCTGGAGTATTAAGCGTTACAGATGAGTTGCTTATATCATTTTCAAAAACATCATCACAACTTATACATATAAATGTGATAATAAGAACCCTAAAGATAATGTTACTTATTTTTTTCATAATTCTGGAATGTTATCGTTAAACGCTGCTTTTGTAGGAATCTACCATTCTTTTTTCTACTATCGAATGAGAAATTTACTATTCTGGAAACACTAAATTTCTTTTCAAAATCATATAAAGCCTTTAGAAGTTTTTGAAATTCTCCATTAAGAATTATTTGATGTGTGTAAATTTTAAATAATGGATTTGTCGCATAGTGTATTTCGTCAACATCTACGATATCAACACTTTCCAGTTGTGAAGCAAAATATAATAATTGCTGCTGAACTTCTTGAGGTTTTAAATCAATAGCTCCTAACCTATTATTAAGTATTGTTACTTCAGATCTCAAGTTATTTATACTGGATAAAGCACCTTTAGTAAATGCAAGTTTTTCTTCAACTTCTTGTTGCTGCTTATAGGTTTCAAAAGTAGGTTTAAATGATTTTTTAAAACTACTTAATAATAAGATAAGGGCTACCACGAGTAGTCCTACTAATTTTTTGTTTCCAGATACTGTCTTAAACATTAAAAATTAACTTGAAGTGTAAATAATAGCCTATCATTTCTATCCTGATAAAGCTCAATAATTTCAATAGACTTGACCCAATTTTGTTCTTTTGTAATTTCCGTCCATTTGCTCAAATTCTTTGAATCATTAATAGTCCCTTTGAAAATAATTTGATCTAATGAGAATTTAATATCCTTCCCTTTTGACAATTTCCCTACAATAGGATTTACACGTACATTATCAAGACGTACTCCTTCTGGAAGCGTTTTTATTAAATAGTATACATAATGAGTATAATACTCCTCTGGGAAGCCACTTAAATTTGAAACAAGAGACTCTAACTGTTCTTTCTCCTGCTTTAAAGAAACGATCTCATTATAAGACTTTTCCAAATAAAACAATTGTGCCTCGCTCTCCACATATTTAGTTTGATAATGATCTCTCAAAATAGTACTAATAATTAAAGTCAAAAGCACTGTAAAGACCGTTATCATCAATGCTTTTATAAATAATTGATGCTTCTTAAATTCATTGAGTTCATCTCTAAGAATAGGAGTTTTACCATCTATAAATAACTGCTGACTTCTATAATTGAAATAGGCTCCAATCAATGGAACTTGGAATTGATTTAATGCATCTTTACCTACATAAACCTGTGTTTGAACCTCGTTTACTTTTTGATAAATTATTGCCCCTTCATTATTTGAAAAATCTAATTTAAACGTATCAGAATATAAAACAGATTCCTTCACAAAATCTTTGAGAAGAAGTCCTACGAAAGGTCCAACAGAAAAATCTAAAACCGTAACACTTATATCCTTAAATAAACTGAGTACTTTAAGTACTTCCTCCCTACGAACTATTGATACAAAATTCGTATGTTCATTGTGAAATTGGGATATAAAGAAATCCTCCTTATCCTCATTAAAAAGAACTGATCCGACTTCCATTGATAATTCAATATCTTTAGATAGCACCTTATCTCCTTGGAAAGATAGTATAACAGGGATCTCAGGTTTTAACAACTTTATCAACTGTTCCTCCTCCACATCGTTGTAAAAACTTTCTAGAGATAAACTGCTACTCTTCTCATTGATAAATTGTAGTGAGTAACGTACCTCAGTATCAAGACGCACCGTTATTACCACAAAGTTTTTTGCAGGAATCACACTTTCAAAAAGATTTTTAAATTGCTGTTTCATTAATAAACAATCGTAGGCTTAATAAAGATATGAAGCTTAGATTTCTCTTTACGCTTATTTCTGCCACTAAAAAACCATTTAATGACCGGAATTCTTGAAAGGAATGGAGTTCCTGAACCAGAATTCTCTTTCTCCAATTCATCTAGACCTCCTAATAATATCATTTCTCCGTTTCTGCATCTTATCAATGACTCAAATTGTTGCGTAGCCTTCCCTGGAGGAGCATTTTCGCCTTGACGTCCTAAGAATGAACTTCTCTCTACACCTATAGTTAAAGTAATTTGTTCATCTTTTGATACGAAAGGGGTTATATTGAGACTCAGATTTGCCTCTGTAGGTTTCCAGATTCCCGATTGTAAGATGTCATTTCCTATACCACTATTGATGAGTCTATTATTTTGTTCAAAATAATAGCTAGTTTCCCCTATAGACAATCGTGCATCGTGCCCATTGAGCGTTGCTATTTTAGGTGTACTCTGTAAGTTTATTACAGAATTATTCTCCAGATACTTCAAGTCTAAATAAAAGCGCTCAGTCACTTTACCTAAGTTAAAAATCCCCAACCCATTAAAAGCCTCTATTAATTTATTAATAGAGGATGCTCCAAGTTGAACATCTGCTTGTGGAAAAAGTACACCCGTTGCATTGCCACGAGCTTCGTTTCCTAATCCTGCTTGCATTCCCGTTTGCAATTGATGTGATTTTTGATATTGAGCAATGATTACTTCAATCAAGATCATTGGGACTACTTTATCAATCTGCTTAATATAGTCTTGTAACTCATCTATGCGTGGTTTAGAACCTGAGACCATAATACCATTGAGCTCCACAAACTCTTTAACATCAATTCCATTTAACAATTCTTGTGGTAAAGTTTCTAAAACGGTCTCTATGGTCCGATTTTCTAATTGTATAAGGCGTTTACTTCTGAGCCCTTTAGAAGTCTGTAAGCCTATTATGTATAAATCTCCTTGCTTATTATATGTAAACTCAGAGTCTGCAAATATCTTATCCAGTAATTCATCAAAAGTGATTTGTCGTGCTTTGAAGGTAGTAATCACCTCTGTTGGACTATTATAAACTACATAGTTCACATTGAGTTTCTCTGCAGCCTCTAATATTATATCATGAGCAGATGCTTCTGAGGTATCAATGTTTAAATAACCTTGTCGATTTACTGAAAGAACTATTACCCCTTTACCTGTTTTTGGTTTGGTATTCCTAGATCTTCTAGAATTTCTATTAGTACTTGATGTTCGCCCAGAATCCTTTTGATCTACAATTTCATTATTTGATTTACTAATATAAAAGACCTCATTCTCATCTACCTCTACTTGTAATCCATTTGCTTTGGCAATCATTTCTACCACTTGATTGATAGGACGATTTACTACGTAAGCAGATACTTTTAAATTCCTTATTTCTGGATCAAGTACAAAATTACGCTCAGATAAATCCGTGATTTTCTTTGACACTTTAAATAGGTCATCTTCAGATAGTTTTACAGAAAGAAACTTATTGCGTGTGTTATAATCCACATCAAATTCTTTCTCTTTTATAGGCTCTGGAATATCCTCTTTTATCACTTTCTTTTTAAAAATAATAATATCATTTATTAAAGAAATATCAAGGTCATATTTCTGAGCCGCAAAACTAAAAACATCCTTCACAGGTATATCAAAGAAACTACTTTGCACTTTTATATCTAAGTCTGTGTCTGCACTGATGTTTATTTGATGTTCTACAGCCACCGCATTAAGAAAGTCGTATAACGACAAGCCTGCAACATCGATCCGCATTTTATCGTTGAGAGCTGGATTCTTCTCACTTATATCGTCCAGCATACTTTCGGCATCTGATATTATATCTTGGGCGCTTAAAACACTAAAACATAAAAAACTAAGAATCAATAATATATTTTTCATTTATGTATGTACTAATAATGGGTATATCTCTTCTAGTGATGTCTCTCCGTTCTTCCACAGATCAAAAGCTCTACTAGCTATCGACCCAAATTCTTCTTGGATTGAGTTTCTATCAATTGTTCTATTCTCTATTGCTTTTACAATTTCTCTATTTATTGGGATAACCTCGTAAACTGCTTTTCGACCCTTAAAACCAGTGTAATAACAAGACTCGCATCCTTGAGCAATCCATTCTTTATCAGGGAGACGGTCTGCTACAAATCCTGACGGCAAACTAACAGAAGTCAACGACATTTCTTTTTTACAATTATCACAAAGTAGCCGCACCAACCGCTGTGCCACAGAAACATTTAAAGTATCACTTATATAAAAAGGAGGAACCCCCATATCAATCAGTCTCGAAACAGTACCAATAGCAGAATTTGTATGAATGGTTGATAATACTAAGTGACCTGTAAGCGAGGCTCTAATGGCCATCTGCGCAGTTTCACCATCTCTTATCTCTCCCAACATAATTATATCAGGATCTTGTCTTAAAAATGATCTTAAAGCACTTGAAAAGGTAAGACCTATATTTTCTTTGAGCTGCACTTGATTGATTCCCTCTAAGGTATACTCAATAGGATCTTCTACAGTTACAATGTTCTTTTCTATTGTATTCAACAACTGTAAAGTAGCGTATAACGTAGTAGTCTTACCGGATCCTGTAGGTCCACTAATGAGCACTATACCATTCGTTTGCTTTACCGCATCTAGATACACTTTCTTTTGCCTCTCTTCTAGTCCAAGAGCATCGAGTGCTATCGATTGGGCATCTTTACCTAAAATGCGCATCACTATCTTTTCCCCATGTAATGTTGGTAACACTGAGACACGTAGATCAAAATCCTGATAATTTATACGTCCATCTTGTGGCAAACGCTTTTCAGTAATATCAAGATTAGCCTTAATTTTCACTTTATTAACGAGCTCCAGATAATCTTGATTTGCAATCGTGTATTTTTCTATAAGAGCCCCATCTATTCTAAATCTCACTCTCGCCTTTGATTCAAAAGATTCTAAATGAATATCACTACTGCCTAATTGCTGCGCTTCTCTAATAATATTTTCGAGAAGATCATTTTTAAAAGATATAGATTGAGCCTGCACGTGTCCATCATCTTTTTTACCAAGGCGGTAATGCTTATAAAGAGCACTATCTACTATAGCATCATCCCAAGCCTCTAATCGTATTGTTCTTCCTAAATACAGAGAAAGCTCATCTGCTATTTCTGCTTTAAATGCTGTTTGAGCAATATATAATACAAGTGCGCTAGTTGTCAACTCCTTAGGAACTACACGATAGTGATGTGCAAGTTCTGAAGTGATGAGCTGTTGTAGCTCTACCGTTAATATAATGGGTGTAGGAGTGCTCAAAAATATAGTGTTCTAAATAAATTGCCTACTGTCAGACTATTAATAAACAATAGAATACCTAAATAAGCAGAGAGATATCCTGCGAGAGGGATGCTTTCAAAATTGAGGCGTTTCTTAAATATGATATACAGTAATAAAGAAAAAATCATTCCAGTTATAAAAAAGAGCATATATGATTTTAAAATAAATAGAGGTACAATAGCTACCAAAAACAATATATCTCCTAAGCCTATATATGATGAGAGTGGATTCACAAATTTCTTATTTTTAAGAGAAAAGTATAAGGTAACACCAATCATATTTAACGCGATAAAGACTAGAATATCTACCATAGATTGTACATCAAAAAATCCGTTATAATAAGAAAGTCCTATTAAGGATCCCATTAACAGCACAGGCAAACCTATATGGATCTTTCTAGACGATAGATCTTGATAAAAGATTCCCAATAGCGCAGCGCTCACTAGTATGTAAATAAAAATGATCACTAGTCTTTTAACACCTCTTTGAGAATACGATTTTGATCAATCTCCCAAGTATTAAAAGTGCCGTCGCCATCAAAATCTGAAAGTGCCGTTGCTCTTGCCTTAAATGAATTTGTAGAAGCCTCAATAACTTCTATCCTATAGACCGCTTGGCCACCTTGATCAATGGTCGCTGCTTGCTCAAACCCTAGTGCTTGAAAATCTGCTGTATATTTTGAAAAACGAAAGAAATGACTCTTTTGCAATCCGTGTATTTGACTTAACATACTCTGAGCTTCAATAGCCTTGGCTTGAGCCACCACAGAGGTTTGATTAGGCAATACTAAGAGTAAAAGAATCCCAATAATGCAAAGTACAATAATAAGCTCAGACATAGAGTACGCCTCAACATAGGCCTTCTTAAATCCTCTCTTAACTTTATTTAAAAATGTATTCATATTAATTAGTTTGTAATATTTTACTCAAATCAAACATTGGGGCGTACATCGCGATGAGCACAACACCAACAACCGCTCCAATTATCAAAATAATGAGAGGTTCCATGATAGCCCCTAACATTTTTGTTTGGTGCTCTGTCTCTTTATTATGCTGCTGTGCGAGTCTCTCAAACATAAGATCGAGCGTATTTGCTTCTTCTGCGACACTCACTAAGGAAACTAATTTGTGATCATAAATCTTATGCTCCTTTAATGCGTTAGAAAAAGAACTTCCTCGAGTAACAGCAACTTTTATCTCAGCCAAGCTTTTCTCAATTGGATAAAAAGAAATCATTTTCTCAACAAGATCTAATGCTGTCACTAATGGTGTTTTTGCCTTCAACAAAAGACTTAAAGATTGACTAAAGCGTGTAATATATATTTTCTTGATTAGCTTTCCAAAAAAAGGAATACGCATAACAAAAATGCTCATGTAATTACGGTATCCATTTTTGTTCTTTCCATAAAAATGCCCACCGATAATTACGGCTATAATTCCCAAAAACAAGAAAGCAAACGTTGCAAAATGTTCTGACAAGTAAATGATTTTTTGTGTTAATGCTGGTAGTTCCCTTCCAAACTGTTTAAAAACATTGCTAAACATTGGTACCACATAGTTCATCATAAAATAAAGAACGCCAAAGGTAAGAAGCAATACAAAAGCTGGATACATCAACACAGAGGTTAATTGTCTTCTCAATTGTATTTTCCGCTCAAAATATTGAGATAATTCTGGCAAGACACCATTAAGACTTCGGCTCTCCTCTCCTATTTTTACACTGTAATATTCATAAGGAGAAAATACACCTGTATCTTTCATTGCCTCATATAAAGGCTTACCCCCTACTACGTCCTTCATTATATTTTCGATACGTTCTTTCTGCTTTTCTTTTGGCTGTTGTTCTGCCAAAATTTCTAATGATCGTTTAAAGTCTACCCCAGCATTTAGCAGACTTCCTAACTCTTTATAAAAAGACATCTTCTCCTTGTCGCCAAAAGAAGCTCCTAGAGACAATTCCTTTTTCCAGAAACTCTCTTTCGTAGAGCGTTTATGTTCTTTTAGAGGCTCATTGGATTTTTGTATGGAAGATAGATCTATTGCCATTATAAAAAACGTTTATTAATGCGTGCACTTACATCTAGCTTCTTTGCCTCATAGATCTCAATAGGATTACCTAGTAATCTACCTTGCAAACGTATTGCTAAGTGCATATCATGCTTCCCTATAACCGTATCCAGCTGTATCGATTTTATAATCACTGGTAAGGTATCAATCACCTTTGTTTCTCTTAGTACATACGCTTTCGCGAAAGCGTATGTAACCTTATCATTATCTACTAACAGCTGTATACTCCTGCTATCTATTTTTTTTATCTCACTTGTACGTTGCACATCTATTGAGAATTGGGTGGTAAACTGCTCATATGTGATCACATCATCTTGCATACGTATATACACTGACAATTGCTGCCGTGCAACGCCAAAAATTTGATAGACCATCATTAGAATAATCGCAGTAATCACCATGGTAACTGCTACTTCAAATATGGTAAATGCTTGTATGTGTCGACCCCTTTTATTCATACATTTTATACAATCGCTCTTCTTTTTTTAATCCTGCCTCTAAGGTAAATGTCACGTTATATCCTTGCTCTTTATCACGAGAAACACTGCGCGTGATAATATAGCCACCTCGAGAACGTATCTCTTCTGTAAACAACTTGGCATCTCTGGTTTCTTGCGCCCATTCCTTTACAGCCTGCCTTCCTTCATAAAGCGACACTGGAGCTGTACTAGTCAGCACACTGCTCAATACAGAAGTTACAACCACGAGACAAACAGCTACGAGAGCCATCGCAATCACAGACTCTGCAAGCGAGCTTGCTTGAACCTTACACTCCTTTAATAACATCCCACAGATTAACTTTACTCGTTTCTGGAAAAATTGCAGGAACAATAAATCCTGCGGGTATTGCTCCCGAATCAATGATACCATCCATTATATAATTATCATAACGTCCAGAAGATGTTTTTAAATAAAACTGCTCTGTATACACAGATCCTATGACCGTGCCTTCTAGACCTAACTTCCCTTTACAATAAACACCGCCCACTACCAAGCTCTTGTGATCCATCTGTAAGATTCCATCTGGCATAAACTCATTGGTACTATTTGTAAATGCTATCCCTCCTAATAACTTTGATCCTTTTGCAAGACGTATTCTAGGTTTTTCTACACGCGATTCTAGATAGATACTTGATGGGTATGCAAGCACAGTATCTTCCTCTAGGTGTACTGCTTCTGTGGCATATACCTGTATTGTTCCCTTAAAGCCTTTACCTATTGTGACTACTGGCGCTTTTATGAGAATATTGGTTAATTGAGCGCTCTTATCTATGTATATCGAATCTCTAGAACTTATGATAACAAAACCACTTACATCCATATCTTTTACCTCATTACTCATTTGAATCTCTATGGGATCTTCGGAATTAAAGGGATGATATAATCGGATCGTTTCTTCGCTCTCATCTATAGACTGACTCCTCCCGCTTATCTCAAATTTTTTATTTAGGTCTTTAGCCTTAGGCAATCTACCGGTTGATTTTTGTATGGCACCTATTGATTTTTTAAAATCTGTAGCGGCTTTACCCGTAAGATAGGCCGGTTTAAGAATTCCGTTAGGAATATATTTTTTTCCTTTTATTTGTGTATTTCCAGATAGCTGTAATGGCTTACCTCGGTCTGTGAGGTACAAAGCCAGTGGGAGTACTTGTTGCTGTCCCACCATAATGCTGCGAGATAAGGTGTCTTCTTTAAACCAAGCGCTTGTTGTGAGCACCTCATAACCACCCCAAGAAACACGCTTGTACCGCGATGGCATCCCATTACCTAGCACATCTAGCGGCCTCGACAGCCCTGTGTCACCTTCTAATCGCTGTAGGTAATACGTTTCTGATTGAACAAGCGTATGAACTAGCTCGCTTCTGGTTTGTAATTGCGTTTTATGCAATTCTTGATATCCAGTAACTAAAAGTACACTATAGCAAAGCACACTGATTAAGGTACAGAGTACAATACTATATCCCATACTGCTCGCAGCGACGGTATAACTAACACGTGAACTCACAAATTTTTAGTACTATTTTTTGGTTTTTTTGCAGCAAATAAGCGCTTGAAGAAATTTGGTGTAGTTTTTTTGTTTTTTATTTTCTGTGGGGCCGGTTTACTTTGCCCTTGTTTCTTTTTCTTAAACAAACGTTCAAAAAGCGATGGCTTCAAGGTATCTTTTATAAAGATCTTTCCTTTTTTATATCGAAGAGTGTCTTTACCTTCTATCCAGACACCTTGTTTTTTACCGTGACGATAATATCCTTTTTTAAGGAGATCTTGCTGGTTGCTATACGTTTCATAGCTACCATGTAGTCTACCTTGTGCATCGTAATGTTGCAGTAAAAAAATATTCCCATTTGCATACCACTGTTGCCAGAGTCCTCTGCGAACACCTTCTTTGTAAGTTCCTTTTTTCTGTAATAGATAGTTTTTGTCAAATTTTTCAAAAACATCATCTAATAGTAAGCCACTATAATTGCCTGTGGTATTGCGTACACTATGATTACGATACCAGCTGTATAACTTTCTTTTGTGAGCGCGAGGACTTTTATTTGTGATATAAAATACTTGCTGTCCTGAAGAATCATTTATCACTCTTTTCAGGGACATCTCCTCTTGCAGATTGTTGCTCAGCAACTCTTGTTGAGTACCACAACTTAAAAAAAATGCCCACAATGTGATTGTGAGACTTATGGTAAACTTATTCATATTAACACATTTTATAAAATGTCAAAGCAATCTAAGTACTAAGAAAGAGCAATATAAAGATTTTTCTCACAAATGACATGCATAAATTGTTCACATTTTTTACATTTATACATTTTTACATTTAATAAGTTCTATCTAAATTTTATCACTTTATAATATGGTTTCGTAAAGAAATTAACATTTTATAAATCATCGTTTGTACTTGTAAGAAATTACGTTAGTTTTATCACAGCAACAACGTATTAAAATAGTTAAGAGTTTACTAACCACATAACATTATGAATTTAAAACTAATCTTTATATTACTAGTAGGACTGTTAAGTATTGCTACTTACAGCCAGACACCCACTACTTATGGCGATGAGTCTGGCACAAATGGAGCTGGCTCTAGCTACTTTGGCTACAACGCTGGAAAACAAGCTACTGGACAAGGCGCTACGGCTATAGGAGCAAAAACTGGTCAAGTCAATACAGGAACAGATAACACCTTTGTAGGTAGAGAGGCTGGACGAGATAATACAACAGGGTATCACAATAGTTATATAGGGTCGTACTCTGGAGCAAAAAATACCATAGCTAAACATAACAGTTTCTTTGGTGCAAAAACTGGTATTAACACCACCGGAGATTACAACACCTTTATGGGAAGTTATGCAGGGTCTACAAGTGATAATGCAGATCATAATGTAGCAATAGGTCTTTTTGCTGGTAACAATGCGCAGGGTAATGCAAACGTATTTGTTGGTAATTATACTGGACAAAAAATTGGTGCGGGATATGGCAATGTAGCCCTAGGCTATCAATCTGGTAGTGAAAGTATTGGCGCTAGCAATAATGTTCTTATAGGAATGAGAGCGGGAAGAAAAACTAGCGGTAGCGCTAATGTTTTTATTGGCTCTGATGTCGCAATGCACAACACATCGGGTACCTATAATACTTTTTTAGGTTATAGAACAGGATACTATAATACTACAGGATATAGGAATACCTACTTAGGTATGTATGCAGGACGACTTAACACTACAGGCGGGACAAACGTAGCGGTAGGGATGTATGCGGGTGAGACAGCAGAAACTGGAAATACTAATGTCTACCTAGGTTATATGGCTGGAAGAAACGCTGAGAGTGGCAAATTAAATACTATTATAGGACCCTATAGTGGCTATGCTTCAAAAGGTGATAGAAATGTACTTATAGGGTACAGAGCTGGTTATGATGCTGAGGGTAACAACCAATTATACATTGATAATACAGGAAATGGTTCTCCTCTCATATACGGAGATTTTGCCAAAAAGCAAATGGGTGTAAACACAAACGTTGTGCCAGATGGTTTTGCGATGGCCATTAAAGGAAAAACCATCACAGAAGAGGTAAAAGTACAACTGGCTACAAACTGGCCAGACTACGTGCTTACCAAAGATTATGACCTTAGATCATTACAAGAATTAAAAAAATACATAGAGACTAATGGCCATTTACCTAATATACCTAGCGCAACTACCGTAAAAGAGCAAAATGGTTTTGAACTAGGAAAAATAAATATAAAACTACTAGAAAAAATAGAAGAATTAACCCTCTATGCAATTGCTCAAAATGAAGTATCACAAAATCAAAATAAAACAATCACCTCTCTAGAAGTTAAAAACAGTCTTCTAGAGAAACAATTACAAACACAGCAAGCTCAAATAAATGCACTCCAAAAAACTGTCACTACCATCTTAAATAAAGACTAATGAAAAAGTATCTAATTATTTTTACCCTTATGATCACAGCTTCTTACAGCTATGCACAAAATAGTATCTCACAAACCTTATATGGTGATGAGATAAACCTTATGATATCTAATGGGACTGCCCTACTTGATGAAGAAAAACAGGCTACATTTACCAGCCAGGTAACCCCTATACTCAATACCTTATATAATGGTATGGAGACTGTACTCTCCTCTGAGTTTACTCCAGAAGAGCAACAAATGATTATTACTTTTTATAATAGTACTGCTGGGCAAAAAATAAAAGCTAGATCACTAGAGAATACAATACAAATAGATGAGCTGCTTCAGCAATTTGAAGAAGAAGTAAATACCATACTCCATAATTTACACTAAGCTTTCTTCTAATTTTAAAAAGTAAATACATAAAACCTCCCTCATTTTTAAAAAAATAGGGAGGTTTTAAAATTTTAATCCTCTTTTTTAATTTCCTTCTTAGGGCTATTAGTAGGAGCAACCGGTACAGTAGCACTCGTAGCAACTGAGGTTTTGGTACCTGTAGAAGGTAAATTTTCAAGCTCCTTAAGCTCGATTTCTTTTGCGCTAGTTAAAATAGCATTAAAAAGCTCTTTAGTCTGGCTACTATCTATAAAATCATTATAACTCGCCTCATTAAGTCTATATAAAGCTGTTCTCAAGTAGTTAAGAGATCTTGACTTATCTGTGAGACGATCTAAGGTGGTTGAGAGTGATGTAGTTAAGTTTGCCATAGCGGTAATCTCTGGTTCCTTAAGGTCACCCTCAAGCTTTGCTGTGAGGCTTCTCACAAAGGTAACACCCGCATCAGGTTGTTCCTCTGCAAGATACTTTGTAGTATACGAGCTATCTGGGTTTTTTATTATGGTTGTAATAGCCATTCTCTTAGTAGGGTCATTAAAGATAGTACCGTAAGAAGATCCATCTGGGCGTATTAAATTTGGTATATAGGCAGATGTGTTTTTGGCATCCAGCTTTGTAGTACCGCTGGGCTCTTTAAGAGAAGAACAACTCGATGTTAAGAGTACTAGACTTATACAAATAAAGTAACCATTTAATCTCATAAGGTCTGTTTTTTAAGTTAACCTAAAGAAAGGAAACTTATAAGACCTGACATACAGACTAATACCCCTATAATTTAAGGCATACACCCCTATACAGTACCTTATGGTAATGATCACGCGCTCAAATCTTTATATTTTATAAAATAATAACCTTATAGCGCATAATAAACAGTAGTATTTTACAGAAATAACCGAAAGAAATTAGTGGATATGTTACAATAGGCACTATAGCCTTAAGTTACATTTTAAAGTGCTTTGTTGCTATGCTATTATGATAGTACTAACCCCAAAAATAAATATTGAGATGTGCCTCTAGATATGTCCGCTTTCGCGAAAAGCAAATAGTTCTCCTTGACAAACGCTTTATGTGAGTTCTTAATGTTAAATTCATACGCTCTATCTTATTTGTACCATATTTAAAGCACCTATGAATCTCTTTTGGGATAAGACCAGGATATATATTTAACCCATCTGTATACACCTTTAATGGTTGAAGTAAAAGTACCTTATTGATTAAGGGTCTTATAGTCTCCTTAGATTTTTTACCTACAAAAAAGTCTATGACCTGGCCAGTATCTTTTGCTATGGCATAAGTAACCCAAGTAACATTTTTTTTATTACCTATAAAACTCCACATCTCATCTACTTGATATGTAGAGCCTCGCATATTAAACAGTGGGCGCTTTATCTTGCTACTTATTTTAAGTATTCTAGAAAGCACCGTTTTTACAGACACCCCTACTACTCTAGCAATACTTCTCACGCCACACCCTTCTTTTAATAAACTCTTTATTAAGGTAGTAACGTGTGGTAAATATGCATTGTAACTATACCCAGATTGAAAGTTACGGCGACAACTTTTACAATAATAACGTTGCCTACCATTTCTTACTCCTTTTTTAATACAACTAGATTGACCACATTTATTACACTCCATAGCCGTAAAAATACGAAAGCACCAGTTTACTACACGTAGGGATAAAGAACCCTTATACAGGAGGCTCTAAAAGATTATGATGGCGAGAGATAACACGAGCCCTCATTAAATAAAAAAGACAAGACACTCCTAAGTAATTGAAAATCAAAAATAAAGACAGGATATTTTTATAAAGCGCCAATTTACTACATTACCCTGCTTGAAGTTTTTTTGACATTTATTGATTTTTTCAATTATACCTATTTGCTCCAAAAGTAACATTTATGTATAAATCAACCAAACCTATATGTATTTTTTAGTCTTAAATAAGTAGTATATTTGTTTCATAATCGCTTTTAAAGCTATTATTTATTAATAAATACGCCTTATGACCTTAGGAGAGAAAATTAAAATATATAGGCTTAAGAAGAAGTTTTCACAACAAGATTTAGGAGAACTAGCCGAGACACACCAAAAAAATATATCGAAGTACGAACAGGATTTAGTTATACCATCTGCTATTACTTTAAAAAAGATTGCTGATGCTTTAACTGTTTCTACTGATTTTCTTTTAGGTGGAGAAGATAGCAATGCTATTAAAGACGTTGCTTTATTAAAGTATTTTAAAGATATTGATAATATGCCTGATGTTGTAAAGCAAGCATTATTAAAGGTTATTGATGCTTATGTGAGGGATTATAAAAGGCAAAAAGCGTACTCTTAAATTTCAAATAAATGTTATTAGACAATAAACTATATCCCATTACTACACAAATGTCATTCTTAAAGGCTGATATTGAAGAAATAAAAAATGAATTTTTACAATGGCAAAACCCATTAGTACAGAAGTTTGATAACTTTTTCGATTTTAAAACAATAGACATACCATTAGAAGACGCCTTAAAATCATTATTACCTTTAACTACAGCAGAAAGAAGAAGATATATTTTAATACCATCCAAAAATGATTGGGTTTGTTTACTAGATAATGGACATACAGGAACCGATAGAACTGTTCCTGAAATATTAGGTAAGCGTTTAAATTGCAAAGTGATTTTTACAATATATGATCCTAATACAGAAGATACATTATTAGATATTTTTGATTCTCAAAACTCAAATTTTGATTTAATAAGGTCAATATCAGCTATAAATGAAAATGGATGGAAATTTGAACAATATGGAGTTATACAAGATTTTGAGAATCTTGAATATTATAAATCAAGACAAATAAAAAAACGATTTAACTTTAATATACTTAAAGAATATCTTAATAGTTTAGACATTAACGCATCTGACACTAGTTTTTATAAACCAAATAAAACTATTTTGATAGAAAAAAAAGGTGAAATGTTTGACTCAACTAAAGAGTTAAGCCTAGAAAAAGCTCAACTTTTCTTTAAATAATTAAGATACCTGTACTAATAAAAAATACCAAATAACAAAATTGTTACTTGGTATTTTTCTGTTATAATTTGTAAAAAATTATTATTAATCCATAATTATTAATTCTACTTCAGCACTTGGGTCGTTTGCCTTAATCCTAGTTTCGTGTCCTGCCCCTCTTCCTGAGCTTTTAGTATCCCATTCAACATTATATCTTTTACCATCTAATGTATATTGTAAATCGGGTCTATTTATACCAACGTGTTCTCCTTTAATATTTACTTGTTGTTGGTCAATTCTTATATCTGTAGCGCCTTTTTCTTTTAATTCAGCAACTCTTTTTTGAACGTCAGCATTTTGATTGTCATTCTTACCAACTGTTCTACCTCTTGTTGGTTTTGCTGGTGGCGCTTTTTTGCCAGCACCTAATTTTACATCTTGAGGCAGTCTTTTAATATTTTGCTTTTTAGTGACAGATGGTAAACTTTTCTTATTCGGAGATCCACCTCTAGATACTCTTCTCAGAATGTAAAGTTCTAAAAGCGTCTCCATCGCACCAACAGTGATTTGCTGTTCACTCTCTAATTTACCCGCTTTTATGGTTTCTATCGGATTTTCTATAAATTCATCAAATAGTTCCCAATGATTACCATTATTCTGTGCTCTTTTATTTGTAAACCAAGTCTCTGACATATAAAATTTAAAAGTCAAATTAGGAATACCGTCAATATTTACTAGTTTATATTCAGGTGCTCCTACTAAACTCTCATACCAATTCTCATCACGTGTTCCTGTATGCTCCAAACACGTTTCGCCAGCCTTATCTATATAAAGCAGATAGTTAGCAGTTTCTAAACCTTCTAATTCTCTAGAATCAATCAAACGATTTTCACTAAAAGCATAAGGAGAGTTATGAGGATAATCAGGAGACATTGGATCAATAGCAAAGAATCTCCCCACTCTCGGATCGTGCATCCTGTATTTGAAGTTCAGACTATTTCCCTCCCCTTTGATCTCATTGTCTAGTTCCTGTCCTTGGAAGCCATACCTGTAATCAGAAGTATTTGCGTGACGTCCTGGTAACAGCATACCGCCTGGGTAATAGTCGTTATAAGCAACGATTTCAGGATTGTAGTGTGTCAATGAACCTCCATTAAAGATAGGGATTTTCTTATCTGTAACCACACTTAAGACATTACCTAAGTGGTTGCTTAACTCATAACGCTTGTCTCCTATGGTGTTTACGATTAGGTTTCCAGTGCTTTGAGATGTTGCTGCTTCTCCAAGTAGCATATCTGTTTTTTGCAGTCCTAAGCGGCTACTCCCAAAGATGTGATGCTCTATGGTAGATGCTATGCGTGGTCCATCTTCTGGAATTACAGTCTCTAGGCGAGCCAGTAATGTACTTCCAGAAGTACTATGAAAACCTGGCGATAGCGTTATAGAACTTCCAGCTCTCAAAGTGAGGTCACCACCATTTAAAACTTCATAACTCCCAGTACCTGCCGCAGTAATGGTTTGTGTCGCTGAAAGATCTTCTACTCCAGACACAACACCTACTAACGGCCCAAGGTTAATCTGGCTTATGCCTTGTGATGCAATACCATTGTCTCCATAATCTTGGTAGGTGGCTAGAACATTACCCTGAGCATCTCTTGCGTAATAAGTGGCACTTGAAATAGCACCTAGTGGATCTATAGTACGTTTACTTACACGATTACCTAAGCCATCATATTGAAATTCTATGCGAGTTTGTGCTCTTTGATTAATACCCTTTATGATGTAATCTACCTTGCCATCTACTCTCCAAAATATCTGGATATTTTCGCCATAATCGGTAGTAAGCTGTCCTATCTCGTCGTACTCATAGTTATGAGAGTCCTCAATTTCTTCACTGTAAGGAAGACCTCTATTAAACTCTTGGTCATCTAGATCTACATCAAATGTGCCGTCTGCAACAGCATCCCTTACGAGAGTGAGCTGGTTTGTTCCAGATTTATACTCGTACGAAAATTGATCCATAGGCACTAGAGTACCGTTGAGTGGAGCTTTTCGCGAAAGCGTACTTAAATTCCCATTACGGTCATAACTGTAAGAAGCTTCATAACTTTCTGTGCCAACAGCAGATGAACCCGTAAAACTTTGTGAGGTCATACCTTTAATACGGTTGAGTTGGTCATACTGGTATAAATTGTCTTGTGCTGGTAGTACGTTTGTATCTAAGCCTCGTATGCTGGTTACCATACGTCTTATATTACCGTTATATAAATCTTCTATAGGTTGACCTGGAGTAGTGAGAAAGCTACTCTCATTTACTCCGATGGCTTTATAATCTCCGTTAAAATAGTTGAGTGAGTATCCATAAACATCTCGGGCTACTCCGGCATTAACTTGTCCATTATCATTAAATATTCCGTCTTGACCAATATCACCAGTGCCGTTCCCTACATAATCTCCGTTTACAGATTTGAGCCAGCCTTGTAATGTGTATACAAAATCTTGCCCTTGTACTGAATGTTCTCCTAACACGGTGCGCGCTAGTGGCCCATGCGCATAATACTCATAACTCGCATCCTGCTCCCATATAAAGCCATCACTAGATGTTTTTACACTCACAATGCGATTATCTGCATCATAATTATAGCGATGTATAAACTGATCTTTCTTTCCTTTTTGGAAAGTAACACGGTGTACATTACCACTTATAAGATCATACTCGTACTGCACTCTCTTAAGATGTGAGTTCTCATCGACACCCACAAGGTTAGAGTAGTAGGATGTGACTTCCTTTACATTACCGTGTATATCATAATTATAGTACATCGCGTGATCAAAGCTATCTAGCGATGTATCATCCGTGAGTTCATCATAATAATAAATGGCAGTAACTCTATTACGACTAGCTACAGCATATTTACTGGCTGTAGTAAATGTTTCAAACAATGACTGCGCGTCCTCTAGAGGCTCTGAGTACTCTGTTCTAGTTACTTCTCTTTTATCCTCTGTGATATTATCTGGAAATCCACTTAGTAGTGTTGCGCTGCTGGATGAACTAAAGCTTATTTCTCCTGTGATGTCCTCAATGGCAATACTAATATTAGGTGTAAACTCACCAGCTTCTATGATTCTACCTAGACCATCATATTTTGTATAGCTAAAGTTGTTATTCCCTAGTTGTTTTGCATTTTGAGATGCTATAATACGCCCTAGACGATCATACGCAAATCTTGTAATTCCTCCATCTGGAGTTTGTTGCCATACTAATTGATTGAGTGAGTTATAACGGTATGAAGTCTCTAGTGTGTGTGCTGGCAATGGTGCTACAGAGGTTCCTTGACTTTTATCTTGATTAATAGCGGTATCTAGTGCTTCCTTTGCTGTGGTACCTAGTCCATCACCTAGACGATTTACTCCCTCTGGCGCTACGGTTTGCACAAGGTTACCTGCTTGATCATAATAATACAAGGTGTATTGGTACTCCTTATCTGGATAGGTCATTTGGAATGACTCGTTTGCAGAGGCTATTGCACCTTGTATATATCCTAGTTCAAACTCTCTACGTAGATTATTTATGTAATCATTATAGTTTTCTTCTTTATAGGTTTGCATTATATTATTTACAAAATCTTCACAAGAATCTACCTCCTCTACAGGTACCTCATAGTATGGAGCAAATGCTACGGGCACACAAGGTGCATTGATATTATAATAATTTTCAACATACTCTTGCCAAGAGATAGATAAATCTGTATACCCATCAATCACAGTATGCATATCATTTACTGGTGTATCTTTATCATCAAAACCATAATTGAGTACAGTATCCCCAAACTCAGATATGGTCATATAATATGGATGGCTTGTATCATTACCAAGCACTCCTTTTGTATTAAGATAGTATAGGTAGGTGTCTGTAATATATGCGTAGTAGACCTCACAAAAATATTGCTCTCCAAAGAAAGAAGGCTCTTCGTGACCTTCAATACTTTGAGAGACCATTACATTGTTTTGTTCTACAAGATCTAATGCGTTTATATAATCTTCATATTTTACGGTGCACGACTCTGGAGCTACTGGCTGATATGTGCAAGGGCAGAGTTCTTGGTCTTCTATAACTTCTGATTCCTCACAAGTATAAATTGTCCAATCCCCAAACCAATTTAAATTATAAGTACTACTAAATATAGGAAGAGAACTATCTGCAAAAGCAAATTCATAACCTCTGAAATTAGACGTTGATGTAATACTGAAACCCATTGCTGTTGTAAGAGATATATCGTAGACGGCTCCCGTATTAATTTCTTGTGCATACTCTATAAAAACAGTTGACGTATCTACATCGTTTACAATTGATATATCTTCAAAATAAACATCAGTCTGATGACTAGAATAAAGTGAAATAAACTTTTTAATGGAGGGAAAATATAAACCTGAGATTTTCCCTCCATAAGGTAGAAGAAAATCCTTAAAAAAAACTGCTTCGTTAGGGTTGAAATTAGAATCTTGAAAAATGTAACCTGCATTAATTAAATTATAATAAAAATACTCTTTCAAAAAATCTGTATATTCAGGTATATTACTGAGTGATATATCGTCTTCATTAAGAGAAATTAATTTATTTAATAAATTTTTAATATCGTCATTTAAGTTATTTTCTACGTAATCTTCACGAACTTCTATACAATTTAGTAATCCTGAAAATTCATACTCTGAAGTAGAACTACGAAATGAATTGGTTTTGACAAAAGCCTCTCTAATTCTATTAATACGGTTTTCCTCATTCTTAGTGCTTTCTGTAACTAATTCTCTTGAATCATCTGTTTCATTTAAAATTAGTGTTGACAATTCTTCAGGTGCCGTATCTTCACAATGAATCCTAAAAGGATAAGAACAATCATCAAAGCCAAAGGTATTATCAATTGAATTATATGATCTCAGGTATAAGAAATTCAAATATGAATACTCCTCACCATTTGGTTTCCTAAAAGTTATTATTCCTATTTCCCCCAGTTCATAATAAAATCCTAAAGATGGATTCTGAAAATTACCCTGAATAGGTGGTAATTTATAACTAAATAGTTCATCACCTATATTATAATAATCGAAATCTATAGTCCAAAGAGGTATAAATGAGTCACCTATAATTAGACCTACTCGCCTATTAGGAGTAAATATAGAACCATTCCTGGGCAAAATATTTGCTAAACGTACAGAAGTAAGATCAAAACTAAGTTCGCATCCTGTGAATGATCTAACGCTATCGAAAGACCCGAAAAAATTAAGAACTACATTTAAATCTTCTTGATTCAAAATTGAAGAAATTTCTGGATAATTTGTTTCAAGTGAATTAAGATTATTTGAGGCATATATTAATAGATTAGTTAACCCAGATTGAATATTATCGATATTTTCCTGTGACGCTATAAAATCTTCTGGACATCTATCCCATACATTAATATTACTTCTATCATTACAAACACTAGAACAATCTATAACCAAACACGTACTCCCACTAAGCACCACCTCCGAGGTAGTCCCATCGTTATGACGCACTAGCGCAAGCACTTGTAGACCATACAAATCTATTATATTTCCAGCTTCATCATAATACAATTGTGATATGCTCTCTATAGACCAAGTGCTTCCATAGTTGGACCAAGAATAACCGCTTGATATACTCCCGTCTGTAGGTAGGGTTAGTCTAAAAGGGTTAGCACATTCACCACCCGTTTCTGGTCTTATAGTTAAGGTGCCTCCAGACTGTGTAGTTGTGATGCTAGGGTTCCCTCCTACTTCAATAGTACCACCTAGTGCTTCAAATAGACTAGGTGTGATGTAGTTACTACCATAAATAAATCCTAATCCAATACCGCTAGAAACATTTTCATCCTTAAAAAATCCATTTAAAAAAGCTTCTATACTAAATTGAATACTACATCTACCTGTTGTATTATAGATCTCCATTTCTGACATCTCCTCAAGTTGCTCTAGAAACTCCTCTGGATCTTCTGCGAGTAATGTACTGTCATATAAATTATCAATAGGTATAAATCGCTTTTCTTTAGCTGCATACGTATTTGATGCAATTGCACATAATGCGTCTGATGGTGTACTAGGTATTATTATACTCGAAGTATTATATGTAGGTAGTACACTTAATGGAGTTGCTGAGCCGGACGCTCCACCCATTAAACAGTGATTATCTGCTCCAGATGCCTTAGCGTGTATGTATTGAAATACATATAAAATACGATCTTTTAATCCTAAGTAATAAGAGCGATATAATAGCCATACTTGATCTTGCTTTTCTGGTGAAAGGCTTTCTATATTGCTTCTAAGATTAGTAAATGTTCCTGTAGCACTAGGACAACTAGCAGCCAGAGAACCACAGGCAACAGTAGCATATACAGCCTGTAACATATTAAGATTACCTCCATCATAAGCCACTGTTAAAGCCTCATTCATTACTGCTCTTCTAGCAGTAGTATGTGTTCCAGTTTCTTGAGCAAAAGCTCCTTCAAAATAAGCGTCATCATCTAACAAGCTTGTGAAGCTATTAAAAAAACCCAAACCTCTTGCCTGAGCATAAGTCGTTGTACTTTGTAATAACTCAGAATAACCATATGATGAGTATCCTTGATACTCAAAATCACTAATTGCTTGTATATATTCTAAATAAGGGTATTCTGGATGGTATGCTACTAAAGATTTTGCCCAGTCACTGTCCCATCTACTTAAAAAGTCTGTAATACTTGCAAGTTCTTCTGGCGCCACCGTATTATTTTCATCTGGTTGTACTCCATCTAGTATAGCCGGGAACCAATCTCCATTTATAAAGTTAAGAGATACCCTAGACACGGCACCGTCCACATTATAGGGGCTTGTAGGGTTTCTCCATGTAAAAACGGCATTTGCATTATCTCCATTAATCTCCCCATTATTATACAAATCATTATTCTCATTGAAAATACTTGTGGGATCATTAATTACTCCATCCTCATCAAATGTAATATCACCGTATTGTCCTCCAGGATAGAAATCTACAGGTAAGAAGCTTGAAAAAATCTTATTTACATCTGGCTCTGTACAAAGATCTTTTACAATATCGTAAGCATCCCCAGATTCTTCAATAGCTAAAGTAACCTCTTCATAAATGTTGCTAGGCAGTGTTGCATTTGCCGTAATACTAGATCCAGAAATCTGATAAGGAATAGGGTTTGTACCGAAAGTCTCTTCGAGATTTGCAATTATAAACTCATTTTTATCAATAGTATTAATCACACTACAATCAAGATCACCACAAGCGATGTCAATAAATTGGGGTTCAAAATCGCCTGGAAGTAAAATACAATCTGATGTTTCTAGAAAAGTTTCCCAGTGTTCCTGTAAGGCTTCTTGACTTACCCTTAGGTCTTTAAACAAATTATATTCTCCAATAGAAAGCTCTATTGGTAAAGGAACATTATACTCAGTAACTCGTTCTGTAGATACAGCAGCAAGTTCTCCACAATCATCTGTAATACGTTTAGTGAGATCGTATTCATAAGGAAACTCTTCTGGACAGTTTTGAAATGTATACAACTCATCAGTACTCAACGTATAATCAAATTCATACGCTAGACCATTACTAGTCACAACTATTTGCTTATTAAATTTTAGTCCATCATTGATAATTCCATACGTACCTGTTGGGTAGCTCACATTACTAGGAGCTATCTCATTAGAATCATCAATAAGATCTGTAGTAAGAAAATCGTGTAATGTACCATTTTCATCTAACTCATCGTCTAAGGGCACTAACTGGTTAGGATGCCCTCCCAGTAAGGCTGTAGCGATTGTTCTTCCTTGAGGATCAAGATAACTTACACTCCCTTGCCCATTAGGATCAATAACTACATTTTTCTTATAATGATTGAGTTCTCCTACGTTTGTACCAAATAATCTATTGACTTCAAACGAGCTATTAGGTTGCCCATAAAAATATTTCATCTCGTGGTTACTACCTAACTGATGGGTTTTACCTACTCCACCTTTTCTTTTTATTCTTCCTGTATTATCTGCCGTATACTCAATTTGAGAAAAAGGAAACGCTTGCAATGTATTCTCTGGATCTACCGCCGAAGGCACGAAGTTTCTTAAACTACCACCTACATCATTATTAGGAGAATAGTACTTACCTGCACCAGAGGTAACTGCTACTCCATCTGTACCAACATCGCAGTTTTCTCCTGAAGCATCATAATCAAAATCTGAATAGGTATACAATTCTCCAGAAGTATTTTTTGTCTGAGAAGGATAAAATTTAATATCATTATCACTTACAGGTACGGGTAATACCTCGATGGCAGGTCTTCCTTGAGCATCATAAATCACCTCCCCAACAATGGCATTATCATCTGAGTTAATCCTAGTAACCGTCTGTCTATTGCGTAGTGTTCCATCAAAATAACTAACGACATCCTTACGCTTACCTTCCTCCGCATAACTTGCTTGGAACTGCCAGTTCTTATTTTTTTCGTGATCCGTAATTATCTCGACATAACTATTTGTTCCATCGGCTTTAACCCAGTCACTAACAAAAAATTTTTGACTTGTAGTTGTACTCCATTTTCCGTATTTATTTTGATCGGGACTTTCTAAGAATCTTCCTACCGGACGTACTCTGTATATGATAAACCCTTGAGCATATAATGCTGGTATCTCATATGAAGTTTTCGTTGTTTGTATTCTTGTACTATTAATTTTAAAATCTCTATCAGACAAGAATACTTCACCTGCTTCAAGAACGGTACCTTCTGGTCCATAATTATCTATCCAGCTCCATTCTAAGTCATAATACAAAGCTCCTCTAGCGGCTATGTTAGACCAGTTCATCCTTAAACCTATTGGATTTCCGCTAGAAAGTAACACATTTGCCGTCGTTGATATAGGATCTGCATATAACTCATAATAACGTTCTGACTGAATACCTAATTGATACTTCAAGAGCTCTGGTGCTTGTATCACTAACCCTGTGTCAAGATTTGTCGCCTCATAACTAATAACCTCTACCTTAATTCCGTAAGAATTTTCAATGGTATAATAAATAATATTATCATTAGTACCCTCGTTTAACTGTGTTGTATAAGTTAATGCAAAAGTTTCATTACTGCTTTCTGTCATAAGAACTCCTTGCTCCGTATACCCCGTAAACCTAAGTTCTAATTGGATACTAAAAGGATCAACCCCGAGACTACCTTGCTCAATAAACACCTTGGCGAAGCTAATGGTATTCAAAGATACTTTGTCTTGTTCTTGTATTTCTGGATCTACATAACTATCCGTAGTTATTGCAATTAGATCTGTTAGATCATTAACAGTACTATTAAACTCGATCTGTTGTGAAAAACCAGTAAAACCGGTAAGCAACAAAAACAAAACACCTATAATTTTGTTAAATCTATTTTTACTTTGAAATCTCATATATAAATTCTTGTAGTAATAAATCTTATTTATTTGGCAGATAGTAATTTAAAATTTTGAAATTCCTTTCCTAATTTTATCTTATTATTTATAATTTCAAAATAGCGCTTCTTCTCAAAAAGCTTGTGATCTATTTCCTTGTCATAACTAACAAAAGAAATTTCTAGCCTTCCAACATCATATTGACTTTCTGAAGTTGAAGAATTAACATAAGAAAAGTCTTGTAACTGCTTAAACAACATAACCTGTTTGATAAACTTTTTACTCTTCTTATCTATATGTAACCATATTTTAGAAAATTGACTTACTTCCAGCTGTTTTGGAGTTAATTCTAGCACGTATGCTTTTTCAGTCGTTTTTACTGCACCTTTATGATACATTTGATTTATTGTATTCAAGTCAATATTGATCATACTCATAGGCTCAAATGAATCTCCTTGTTCAATACTAATCTCTTTATCCGTGTGGTTCAACTTCACCATAAAGGTTAAAGCCTGAATCGATTCCATTACTCCAATTTTCTGATAAAACATACCCTCCTTTAATGCTATTACACCTTTGTACTCCTCATATATTTTTTTTCCACTTTCACCTTTAAAAAGAGCATAGTTCAAATCAAAATAGTAGGAGTTTTTTTTAAGTGTTTGCATCGTCCCTTCAACTATCGCATCGAAATCTTGCGTAATTCCTTTAAAAGGGTTTAATAAAAAAACGAATAGGAATATTGAAATATACCTCATTATAAAATTTTTAGTTTTGGATGACTGTTTTTGATCTTGTTTCTTGGATGGTATAAATTCCATTTTCTGTTTCCTTTTTTACTCTCACAAGTCCGCCTTCACTATCATACTCGTAAAAAGTAGCATAATTATTTTCATCGAGCTCTGCCATAAGACGTTGTGTCACGGGATCATATACAAAAGACTTCATATTACCATCAAAGGGAACCACACGTATATCATCAAAATAAGAGTCTATATTAAAATTTGTCGCCTTCAATGTGATCGTAAAAAAAGTGGCATTTTCTGGTATTCTAAAAACGCCTTGTATCTGCTGCCATCCATCTATAATAGCTCCATAAGGAACAAATTCTTCTATAACATTAACCACAGAGGATATCTCAATACTACTGTTTTGGTACGTCGCAGGAGCTTCTACAACATCCTCCTTTACCCAACCACTTACCACGTACTTCCCTGGTCCTGGAATAAATGAATATGAAGTAGTGGGAAAATTATCTATAATGATAATATCATCATCGTTTGGAATTATCTGTGCGCTTAAAGCGAAAGAAAAAAACAGTGTTACTAATACTAAAGAAATATGGCGCATAGATTCAATTATTATTGTTATTAATAGTTCCGTTAGTTCCTCCTTGCAAAGGGATTGGATCGCCAGGATTATTTTCTATAATAACATCAGTTCCTCCTCCTCCTGAGCCAGTTCCTCCTCCTCCTGAGCCTGTTCCTCCTGTTGGGTCACCTGGGCCACTAGTGCAAGGCTCTACATCATTACATAATTTAATATCACCTCTAAGAGAATTATTTTTATAGTACTTGTATTGAGCATAATTAGTGTTTTGAAAATAACCATCAATAGCAAAGGCAGACACTTGAACCTCTTTAAAGCCTTGACTATTATAATTCATCGTTATGCTCTGTCCTGTTTGTGTGTATGAAATCCCATTAATCTCTGTTCTAAAATCTACACAAGACCCAGCTCCACCTCTGTTGAGAATATAGCTAAAGGTGAATTCTGCATTTGGATCACCGTATAATTCAAATGTTAGAGAGCCTGCACCTTGATTACAATCGGGAGAGGAACCTATTACCACATCCTGATTACCATTTGGCGGTGACGTATCATCTTCACATTCTGGCTGGCTCGCTTCATAAGCTTCTACTTGTAAATTAGACGCAAGCGATATTTCTTTACCTCCAGAAACCTTCATACTGTATCTTCCGGAGTGTGCCTCTTCATCTGTAAGATTAGAGCTCCTTGTGGATGTCAAAATAAATCCAAAATGAGGATTACGGAAAGAAATGTTATTTCCGAAATTATAATCATGATCTTCAAAACCTTCATATCCCATCTGTGAATATTTACTATTTGATGCTACAGCTATAGGTAATGTATAATTGTAACCATACTGAGCAGATGAAAAACGATCTAGTGCATCCTTATTCTCTAACTCTGCACCATAGGGGCTATATTGAGACACCTGGCTAGCAAATCTCCATTGATTATCTTCTACCGTCCATTCTAAATTTAACCCTAGTTTATAAAAAGGAGTAAATTGCTTAAAGAAACCTTGAGTTCTTGTCGATACATCTGATGTAATGTCTAATCCAGTATCACGGCCTGTTAAATATGCATATGACTTAACCGCTCGCCACTCAGATCTTACATTATATAAATAAGGGTTAAAACCATAGCTCTGAGGTTCTACAACGGGCGATACGTTTAATAAATCGGCTTGACTAAAGGCAGCATCCAAACTTGTAGGGAATCTAGGTAATCTCAATTGACGCTGTGGTTGCCAATATTCTTTGTAAAGAACAGCAGAGGCATTTACAACTTTTTTACTGCCAGTAGAAGAATTATATTCAAAACTATCTGGTAATAAACTATTGAGTGTACCATCATTATTAATATCAATAGGATTCTCTTGACTTGTCACAGATGCCATAGACGCCATTTGTTGGTTTCTATAACCCGATCGTATAATCTTAAAGGAAACATCATTGTCAATAATCAGTTGATCATCAGCACAACTTTGATTAATCATTCTACCATTTCTATCCATCAATCTTATAGTATTCCCTATAATCTCTGAGACCCAAAATCTTTCTGGATCATTGGTTGTGGTAAAAGGAAATGATCTTTTTTCTTGTATTAAAAGTTCATCACCCACATTAAAGATATCATCTGCCTGTTGATTCCCAGAAGTCAAGAGTGCAAATAGGGATTCTTCATCACCATCACCATCACTGTATCCTGTTTGCAACTCTCCTTCTATCCCTAGATTATCACTTGCAGAAGCCATTCCCTTATTATACCAGTATGCAGGATAGGTAAAGTTATAATACTTATCACTGTACTCGTTATCTACTTCTGTTAATAAGGTTTGACCTGTGTTTGCATCCCAAGCTAAGTTCTTTGTTGAAACTTGAGATCCTAGATCATAGGCTATCTTTTCCTTTAAAATACCAGCTGTCTGAACCACTTTTGTAGTAGTTACCATCTTTAAGACATCCTGATGATCTCTAAGTTTTGGAAATATGGTCACCACAGGTGTTGGAATACCAAATAATAGCGGTAGAACTCCAACATTTCCATCTGCTCCCAGTGTTAATGATTCTGATTTACTATACCTAAAGTCATTTATCATATCATAGTTTACTGCCACTAGATCTCTAGAAGTGACACCATTCTTATCTATAACGGGTACAACATTTTGTAATTTCCCAGCAAGATCTACAGAGTACTTATAGTCAACTCCTGAGATATATTCTCCCTCACCTTGCTGTTCTCCTCTTACTCTTTGGCTTTTCATTTTTCCATTCATATCATTTGTATGAACTACAATTCCCTGAGATAGAGCAATATGATTTCTTGTTCTCAACTTCAAAAAGCTACCTAATGGACCTGTCTTATCAAATAATATCTGAGGATCTGTGTGATCTACTATTGTAGGAAAATCCTTAGAAGTATAAAACTCTGTCACAACCTCACCTGTAGCGTGTTTTGTTAAGTTCTTTGGTGAAAGCCCAGTAAAATCACTCTTATCAAGGTTTTTTACAGAAACCCTAGCGTACGTGACTTGTGCTGCTGGAAAAAATGACTCCCCCAATGGTTTTTCAATATAATTAGATGCCATAGGAGCAATAATCTTGACAGGATCGTCAAAAATTGGCAGTACAAATGGACTTTCTTTACTTCCATTAGGTTCGAAAGTTGCTACTCCGCTACTCGTTCCATTTTCATTTTTATAAGAATATTCTTGACCATATTTTTCAGAATAAATTTCATTGGCATCATTACCAGTCATTGTATCCCATTGATCACTAAGTTCTATTTTACTAACACGAACTCCACCTCCAAGTTTCGACCCCGAAGGCTCATATAGTCTAACCCAAGATTTATTAGGGATGAACTCACTTGCAATATCCCTAACTTTTAAAGCTTGATTAGGACCTCCGAATATAGTTCCTATTTGGGAGAAGCTCGTCTGTAATGATCTTACGGCATCTGCAAAACCATTCCCTGGCTCTCCGGCATTAAGCCCATAAGACTGCTTATTTAAATATTTTCTCGCAAAATACCATCCAGATTTAGATATTGGATTCACCTGTTCATTAGAACCTACTAGACCACCTTCTTTATCTTGAAAAACCAATGGCAATGCTACATAATTATCACCTCCATTTGTAAAAAAATTAATATTCTCTCTCTCTAACTCGAGATACCCTGAGACATAATCATAGTCTCTGCTACTTATATTTCTAGTCATGTTTACTAAAAATCTAAAGTACATTAGGTTATTGCGAGACAAACCTATATCGCCTTCATTACTATAATTATTTTTAAGGAAATTCTCATAAAAATCATCCGTACTATATGGCTCACCTATAACATTAGTTAAGACTTGGGGAAGTTTAATGTAGAGATATTTTTTAAAATTATTACTATTATATAAACTAGTATTAGCAAGTTGTGAACTCGAAGGTTGTGCTGTATCACCAACACCTACAACTTTAAACATTTGCATTGGCCTTTTATCTTGAACCGAACTATAATCATCACTTTCAAAATTTACAGTTAATATACCTCCAGAAGGAAGACCTATTGATTCTAATGACCAAGATTTAACATTATTATCTGCTCCTGTTTTGTTTTGTGTAGTGAAAGGAAACTCTGTAGGAGTCATTTCACTATTAAAAATATCGCAAGATGATGAACCCTCATTCTCTTTGTAACTTCCCCAGACATCATATCCCTTTAAATTATATTCTGGATTAAGACTATCATCCACATAGTTAAAAGAATATGGTGTGTAATACCCCATATTAGACTCTCTATAAGTGAAATATAATTTCTTTAAGGTTAATTTCCCACCTTGATTGTCATATTCATTACTACCATCAATCGCTGGCTCCCCTTTATTATTTGATATTCCAGGAGCCATTTCATAATCATATTCAAAGTGTGCAGTCTTTATAGGTATTGGGCCGGTTTCACTCGTCTCATATTCCTTTCGATTAAATAGTTCTATTTTATCAATTTTCTGCATAGAAGTAGATGATAGACCTCCTGTTTCACCTAAAGCCCCATACCCATCCATACGGTCACTAAGATGAAAAATGGCTATATGCGTTTTAGTCTCAATCTTATCAACATATTTAAGTTCTTTTTCTCCATAAAGGTAGTTCCCTTTTTGATCACTCTCATCTGTATTCAAACCAGCATTATAAGATGCCACGTTAACCCCACTAGACATTGGAACCCTCCAGTTGTAATCTGTTGGTTCTTGGTAGCTTATCTTGGTATAACTCCCTGGATCATCAATTGATGGGCCATTATTAGTTAAATCTTCATAATCACTTGATAGAACAGACGTAAGAAGAAAGCTGTGAGCATATGATGGAGTCGTTACTTTATTAAAAAATCCATCTCTCCCACTATCATTACTTTTACTTGCTTCTTGAGCAGTGTAACTAACTAATCCAGTAGCACAATCTGCCGAAGCACCATTAATTGCAAAAGTGGCTTCTACTTTTTTAGTATTGTAAGCTGTCTCACCGTATACATAGGTACTACCATCATCCTTTAAAGCTACATAACCAGCAGTATGATAACCTTTAACGAAGCCTTCATTCCTATACGCTATAAGTCCATCTTCTTTTGCTTCGTCATTAGTTACCTTTCGAATACTCGTACGTCGTTTTTCTCTTGCATTCCTCTCTATATTTGTTAAAGGTTTCGCTTCATAATTAATAGTACCGTTAGAATTATAGTTTTTTACCTTATATCTATTACGAGCTATACGTTGATACTTAGTTGAATTTTCTGAAGAGATGTCTACCATCATTGCCTTATCTCCAAAATAATTAAAAGTACTATCCTCGTACTCTTTATCTGAAGACCAATCAGAACCCATTTTATAATGAAACTTCTCCGCCTTGAGGTCGTTAGTATTCACAAGAGAATTACCTAGATAACTTAATGCTTGATTTTGAATGTCCCAAATCCCAGTAGAATTAAAGGAAGGATTAACCTCAACATCAAGTCCAAAGTGACCGTACGATCCAGGACTAATCTCTCCACCTATTGATGCACCTATACCAGAGCTAGAAATTTTATTATTAAACACATTTCCTACTCTATTTCGGTGTGCTCTAAAACCTCCTTGAAAACCTTGCCCTAAAATTTGATACGTATCGTACGTATAATTAACTGGTGCCAACGTGTTTGTATTTTCAGTTATGATTCTATCTTTTTCTCTGTTAAAATCTAATATTCCATTATCACTATTGGCATTTTCCGTATTCTCATATCCAAACGCAGGTAAAAATTTATCTTTCTCACTGTTTTGTAACGTCTGATAAGATCCCCATCCTGTCAACTGTATCTGCGGTCCCTCATTCACAATTAATTCAATTCCAGTCCCAAAGCCATAGGTTAAGTTGGTTGTATTGAAACTCAAATCACTTTTAGGAGTGAATGTCATATAATTATTCATTGGAAAGGAACCTCTCATACTTCCACCTCCCTTTTCACCGCCTGCAGCTTTATAATATTTATTGTTTATTTTAAGTGTTTTAAACTGTCTCGAAGCACCTATACTAAAAGATGATAATCCTTGCTGTGAATCATATGTGACGCCCAAGCTACCTGTAATCTTATCAATTGTCTCATCCTTAACTGCATCCTCATAAGCTGTAATTGATACTGTTGGCGAGACTGATGCCCCTCCATCTGAACTACCTCCAAACTGAAAACCGACAGCTACCATTTTACTTAAACTTAAACTTGGACCTAATGAAATATTTGAACTTATCCCTGTATAATTATTATTTTGTATACTTAGTGTTGACCCTACATCTATAAACTCATATCCAAGAACAGGGAATTGGATACTTGTATCTAACCCAACTGTTATATTTTCTTTCCTATTATTTTCATACCTCATTAGATCCCCATCAAAATCATCTGGCAACCCTCTCACCTGTCTATTAATCTGACCTACGTTTAAGTTCCAGCCCAGGCCAACCCAAGATGCCTCCTGATCCATTGTAATTCCAGAATCGTAAGCTAAGTTTAAAGGATACCCACCTACATCCATAATAGGTATATTATAATTAAAATCTCCACTAGAGAGATTTACCATGTCCGAGGTACCTATGGGGGTAAATGAGTTAAACTCAGGTTGTGATGGTCCACTAGTAAGAGCATAAGCAGCTGTAGGTGCAATAATAGTTGCTACCAACTGTACTGCCAGATAACAGGCAATCATTTTTGAGAGTTTACTTTTTCTTATTGACTTAAACATATATTAATTTTTAATAGGTCTTTCATTTAACTTAAAAGAGAAACTTCCATTCCCAAACAATTGATCATTATATAACAATGTGCCTGTATCATCAGGCGGTACTCCATTGAAATAGAGCAGCACTCTTTTAAAGGGAGCGACATTAAAATTGCGCTCAAACAGCACTCCATTACAAGGGATCGTATCTTGAGATGATGTCACAAACTTATAATCTTCATAAATAGGCGATGCTATATACTTTACAGCATCTTCATAACTCCGATGGGTGTATTTATCGATCAATACATCTTTCTGACTCAAGTGATTGAATTCAGCAATAATCACGCGCTCTGTTTTCATTGTTTCTACAAGGGAGTCTATTTCATTCTGTTTATCTACTCCAATATTTTTCCTTACGTAGTATTCTATAGGTAATTGAATAGCACTGTAAGTTATCTCCGCTCGCATTTCTGAAACTTTAAAACTATTCCAAGAATAATTTTCAATGTTTAGTTTTTCTAAAGTTTTCGTTTTCTTTTCCTCAGAACAGCTCAATAATCCTACTAAGTATAGAAGACAAATAAATAATTTAATTCTCATGTACCTTCTCTTCTAATGAGGTTATTTTTTTCTGTAGCAGTTCTATCTGCTTACTTTGTTCAATAGTATACAACATTAACTCTTCTATTTTCTGAAGCAATTTACTATCCATCTCACCCAAGAAAATGCCATTTTTCGCAACATTTGTGGCGCTTGGAATGTCCTGCAAATGGCCATTCTCTTCTATATGCTGCTCTACTTCTTGTAGCGTAGGAAGTTTATAATCTTTCTCAAAAACAAAATCAGACCAGCCACTACCTTCTACTTTAATCTCTCTAGCTCCAATAGATCCTTCAACGGCCAGCTTGTGACCACTCATCACTCTTGTTCCTATACCAACCTGCCCAGTTTTGGCTAGTATCATTGCATCTCTATAGTTGCTCTCCACGCTTTCATCATGAACTCTAAAAAAATAACCACCTCCATAAGGCTCTCCTGAAGAATTATCTGTTATTATAGCATCGTTAACATCGTGACCTAGTCGAATATGAGTGTAGATATTATCCACATTATTAAATCGGATATTGCCGTTCACATCCAATTTATGAGTAGGATTTGTTGTTGCTATTCCAACATTTCCATTTGACCTAACTAAAAGGTCAACGTTATCTGTACCCCCTGATCTAATAGCAATTGATCCACCTATATCTTTATTATCAATATAAGAATATCCATTTCGATCGAATTGTAAAGCATTACTAGTAAGCCTTAAACTATAACTAGGACCTCTGGACATATAGTTTGCAGCCATAATGTTACCCTCTACTTCAAGCTTCTCAGAAGGACTTGAAGTTCCAATACCAACATTAGCTCCATTAAGCAAGATATTTCCTCCTGTTTCTTTTTTTATATTAAAGTTATTTGCCGAATCTAATCCTACCCAAACTTTACGAACATCACTCTGTTTAAACTGCATATACTGCCAGGAACCATCTGTATTGTTAAAAGTAAGAACGGCATCGTCATCTGTATTTATATGCATTGGAGCGTCAAAATAGGATTTACCACTAACAAAAATTCTGCCTGTTTTCCAATCAACAGTAGATAGATTTGCATTTGCTGTCGTGTAAAAAGTTTCCCAATCACTCCAACCTTGATTAAGGTACTTCCCTAATCTTATTTTAGGGGCTAGCCCGCCATATTGCTCATTATATGGAAAATATAATTGAAATGCTCCACCATCTTCCGTTGCACTATATGCACCTCCAGCCATTACGGTTCCAAAACTTGGGAAACCGTCAGACTGAGTTCTTACAAAAGAAAACTGTAGTTTTTTATTAAATGTTTTAGGAGCATCATTTATGTTCCAAGAATAATTTGGCAAAGCATCTAATTCAGTAACTTGAGCAAAATTTATTGATGATACAACTAAAAACAAACAATATAAAATAACTTTCTTCATCTCTTTTTCATTTTCGCGAAAGCGTAATTCTTAATGGTTAATCTCTAACCTTCTTTAATATCAAGAGCTCATTCTTGACTAACTCTAATTCTTTCTGTTGCTCAATCGTATATAACATCAACTCCTCAATTTTCTGAAGCAATTTACTATCCATCTCTCCTAAGAAAATACCATTTTCTGCAACCTCTGCTGCACTAGGAATGTCTTGCAAATGACCTTTTTCTTGTATGTGCTGCTCTACTTCTCTAAGTGTGGGTAGTTTGTAGTTTTCTTCAAAAACAAAATCAGACCAGCCACTACCTTCTACTTTAATTTCTCTGGCTCCAATAGATCCTTCTACGGCCAGCTTATGTGTTCCTGTTTCGATTGTACCTATACCTACGTTACCATTACTTTCTTCAATGGCAAAAACGCTCGTATTATTTCTATCATAAACATTAAAACCTTGTACATTAGAGATACCGTTTGCATTGTCATCCATTTTAAACATAAAACCTCCAGACGTACTTATAAGCATATCATCACGAGCTACAACATTATCAAAACCATCTACCATCTTAATTTTTCCTTTCCAACCTGTATCTCCTTCTACAATAATTCCAGTATTATCCTTTATATGTAATACCGCCTGAGGAGTCGACGTCCCAACTCCAACATTCCCTCCATTATCATTTAAAATTACATTTCCATCAAGAGAGCTAATACTTCGAGACCTTAAAAAAACATTACCATTAGGAGATAATTTTTCCATAACAATATGACCGCTCCCAACAGAGGAAGTTCTCATATTAAAAAGAGAATTAAATTTTAATCCATCAAAAGCTCCTAAATCACCTAATTCGAGCTTCATTGTAGGATTTGCTTCTCCCACACCGACATTACCACTATAAGTAATACCATTATTACTATCGGTACTTTGCCAAGGAGAGTTTGATCTGATTAAATTCTTATATGGACTAGTCGCTTCAGGATGCAAGAAAAACAATTCTGAAATTCCTAATCTACCACCTGTACCAGTAGCTTCATAAAATGTAAAACGCAATTTAGTATAGGTACCTGATGGATTAACCTTTTTCATAAAATCATATCCTGAATAATCTGTATCAGAATAGTCTACAATTGTTTTCCAGCCTATTCCTGCCGGGCTGTATGAATTATAACCCTCGATCTTAAACCTTTTTGCAAACCAATAACGGGTTGTCCAACCTACCCAAGCGCCAGCTTGAATATGTTTATATGGTAGCCCTTCTATAAGTAAGACATATGGATCTGATACACTAGGTGCTGTTGTTGTATATAATGGATTCATTTTTCCATCAAAAAGACCTGAAAAATTTTCATATGAAGCCCCCCCACTTTGTGTGACTTGGTAATTTTCTTCAGCGTTAAAAAGTAAATTATACTCTAAACTCACAGCATTTCTGTTTGTAGAATATGAAGTTTGTGCTATCATGGATTGTAAACTAACAACCATTACAAGTGCCATTAAGAACTTACGATATATAGTGATTTTCATAAAATATCTTTTACCTTGATCCAGTTACTTTAAAATTTTAATTTTTCCTTAATGATTTAATTTCCTCCTCCAAAACATTAATTCGCTTATTTTGTTGAATGGTATATAGCATCAATTCTTCGATTTTCTGTAACAATTTACTATCCATCTCCCCTAGAAAAACTCCATTTTCCTCAACTTCCTTTGCACTAGGAATATCTTTTAAGTGTCCTTTATCCTTAATATGCTCCTCTACTTCCTGAAGTGTTGGAAGCTTATAATCTTTTTGAAATACAAAGTCCGACCAACCAGTTTCTACTTTTATTTCTTTTGCTCGAATTTCTCCATTTACGGCTAGTTTCCAGCCAGCAGGATCGGATGTTCCTATACCCACCTCTCCGTTACTCTTAACTGTAAACAATCTATTGCCATTATATTCTCCTTTAGTAATTATCCATTCTCTAGAATGGAGATTTCCAAAATAAAAATTAGGTGATTCATCCTTTAATTGCGTTTGAATCCCTTGAATAAAACCACCTTCATCCGTATTTCGTCTTAAGAAAATCCTAGGAGAGTATTGTTTAATTATCGTATTACCTTCAAGTAATGAGCTTCCATTAACATGTAATTTCTCAGTAGGATTTTCAATCCCAATACCTACATCCCCATTACTCTTAACCGTAAACAATCTAGTGTCACTATATTCTCCTTTAGCAATTATCCATTCTTTAGAATGGAGGTTTCCAAAATAAAAATTCGGTGATTTATCCTGTAATTGTGTTTGAATCCCCTGAATAAAACCACCTTCGCCCGTATTTCGTCTTAAGAATATTCTAGGAGAGTATTGATTGATTATCGTATTACCTTCTAGCATTGTGTTCCCCTTAACATGTAATTTCTCTGTAGGCTTTTCAATTCCTATACCCACGTTTGTATCTTTAAAATATACATAATCTCGGGTTTCTGTATTTACAAGGATTACAGGATCTATGACAGAAAATAATGTTGTATTCACAGGGGTTAAAGAATTACCTTTAATAGCTACTAAAAGAGAATTTCGTTTAGTGTCTATATGATATATAGGCAGTCTCAAATTACCATTAGGACCTTTTTCTAATTTACCAATTTTCCATTGTGCAGCTACTTTATCAAATGCCTCAGGCACTTCACTATTTTGGTAAAAATAACCCTCGTTTCCTTTGTTCTTACCTATACTAAACCGCTTGGTATATTTACCAGTGGCTAGTCTATGACTATAGCTTGCTGTTAAGGTAATTTCAATCCAACCCCAGATTTGATTATCTCCAAAATCAATATAAGCAACTTCATTTTCTAAGTCATTTTGAAAAACCAAAGTATGATTAGTCCATTCAAAGTTTTTTTCTTGAGCTACTAAGTTTTGACAAGCGGCAATAAAAAACAAGCATAAAAAATATTTCATAAGTTTTAAAAGTCAGATTCTTAAAAATTTATTCTATTGTTTTTTCAAGTTTTGCAACTCACTTCTAAAACTTTCATTATTTAACTTGAGTAGTTCTATTTCTTTTTGCTGCTCTATAGTATACAACATCAGCTCTTCTATTTTCTGTAACAACTTACTGTTCATCTCCCCTAAAAAAATTCCATTTTCCTCAACTTCCTTTCCACTCGGAATATCTTGTAAATGTCCTTTTTCCTTTATATGCTCCTCTACTTCTTGAAGTGTAGGAAGCTTATAATCTTTTTCAAAAACAAAGTCCGACCAACCAGTTTCTACTTTTATTTCTTTTGCTCGAATTTCCCCATTTACGGCCAGTTTCCAAATTCCTGGATCTATAGTGCCAATACCTACATTTTTTGTGTTGTAGGAAGTAAAAATCGCGATGGTTGAAATATCCTGAGTATTAAGAGGTAGATTACTTCCACTATATCCAGCGGCTATGCCAAAACCATTATTGAGATTTACTAAATCTGCATACGATGCACCAATACTTTTTTTCCTGCCGATTCGTATACCAGTCATTATACTTTCCGTATCTGTACTATGAAATCTAGATACATACTTATCCGTTGCTTGAACTGAAAGTTTCATATCTGGGTTAGAATTACCTATACCAACATGGTCTTGCTTTGTTAAAGTCATAATTTTCGAAGAACCTGCTCCCCTAAAAGAAATAGCATCAGTACCACCAGTACCAAACGTTGAAGTTAAAAAGGCTCCATCGCCATCAGCTCCAATTATAATTCTATTTTTTCTCGTATCATCATCTTCAAATAATGTAATTGTACTGCCAGATCCTACCATGTTTGTTATATTCCCATTAACAAACAGCCTATCAACTCTCCAATCTGAAGTAAGATTATTTGCATTGGCGCTGGTGTAAAAATCATCCCATTCGCTCCAGCCATTTGTAGGATGTTTACCTAATCGTATTCTAGGGACTACACCTCCGTTACTATTATTGTAAGGGAAATACATTTGAAAAGCACCTCCATCACTACCTACGTTAGTTGGACCTCCAGCTAAAACAGTTCCAAAGCCTGGAAATCCTTGATTAGAACGTACAAAAGAAAATTGCAATTTTTCATTAAATGTATTAGGAAGGTCAGTTGCATTCCAAGAATATTTGGGCACAGCATTTACTTCTGTAGTCTGAGAAAAAATATGAAGAGATAAAATTAAAAAAACTGGCAACAATAATAATTTAGTCATTGTATGATTGATTTCAAGTAGCTATTAACTTTACGCTATATTATTATATTAAACTCATTTCAATAAAATCAAAACTTTCATAAACTAGTAAAAAATTAAAAACCAAAAATCATTATTAAGTGTATAATGTCAAGGGATTATCGTTTTGTAATTCATTTACAACATTTTATGTGACAAATATGTAATATTATTAAGTGCTGAGCAACAAAACTCGATGAAATGCAAGAAAAATACTACAAAGGAAATATTAAAAAGAACAAGTATCTGTTTATCAGATATTTACGTTTTGTACAAATATTTGAATTTTATTAATTTAGACTCCATTCAAAAAAAATTGCGCTTATATTATGATTGAATTAACTTAAAATTATGCGATAATTTAATTTTTTTTATGAAACATTTTTTAAACTTCAACATATATCTATTGTAAATCTGAGAGATAATATTAACTGAGAAAATATATTTGTACCAAGTAATTACTCTATTTTACAGTTTTTAGATTAACTACTATATAAGTTTATTAACAACTAATTTCATCTGGATTCTGAAGTACTTTAGGATAGATATAACTTACTGTTTGAAAGTTTTAAAAATCTAATACTTCATCTAGGCCATCTGTAGACTTCCCCTTTCTGTAGGCTTCTCAATAATTAGCACAGTTCTTAATTCGAATTTGCTCACTTTATTTACAAATCATACGTTCTTTAGATATTACTATTTGACCGGGACTTTTAGAATGCCAATTTTAGATGATTAAATTGGAGAAAAGGCCAGTAATTTGTCACTTAAATAGAATACAAAAATGTTTTATTGGTCAAAATAGGCAGAGTAACTTAAAATCTAGGAATTCACTGGAATGCGATTAGAGTATGAACTAATAGATTTTTTACTCTTTCAACAATATTATCAAGCAAATCTTAATTATGATTATTATCTTGATAAGAAAATTACTTTCCCGAATACTATTTTTAAAGGGATGGAAAATTATAACAAATCAGAAAAGGATATTAAATAAGTAATTGATACTGCAATAACTCATTGTGCTACTGCAATGGAATTAAGACAATTCAAAAAGACATTTTCCGTTATTTCAGCTTTTACATCAATCGAAACAATGGTAAATTTCGAAAACAGAGATTTTTACCTGAACAATGTCATGTACGTGAGCAACTACAGTTTAAAGTATCAAAAAAATGTAGAGACTATTTATTAAACTATATTGGTAACAACTAGAATAACAAGAAAAAGTTTAACACATTGTACAGCTTGTCTTCAAGGATTGTTCATACAGGAATGAAATTTAAAACAGAAAACTTGTGAACTAATTTAGCTCAAGAAGAAAAAAACGAGGAGTTCATTGATGAAATGGAAGTTGTACTATTAAGTAAAATAGAAATAACAAATTGGTTTTGACAAATAAATAACTGCGTATAGCAAAGAACTGAGTTAAAAAAAAAGGCTTTTTTAAGAGCTTATTTGCTATTGTAATTAATGCTAGTTTTTTTCTCTTTCCTTTTACTACGATTCTCTCTTAAATATATCTCCAACCCTTGTTATATTTACAAGCAGAAAAGGCACATAAAACCAAGAGGTTTCTGAGCTTCTTATCACCAATTTCTCTTATCCATCTCTTACCTTTAACGCTGCTCCAGACTTGCGTGTAGTAGGTATTATTTCAAAATAACTACGTAATTGTCCATCAATCGTATATTTTATTGAGCGACCTCATATTGTTTCACACCCTGGTATTAAAGATGTGGGATTGGTTGTGAACTTGATGTAAGTGAGTAGATTCAATAAAAAAGCTGAAAACTAAATATTTTGTTTGGCTTTAAATTTATTCATAGATAATATTTTCTAGTGATCTTTTGTTATGAAAATTAATTCCTACACTACTCTATTTTTGAAATAATTCTATTCATTCTTTTTCCTTTGATCATTACTTTGAGAATATTTTAAGATATAAATTTTCTAAAAAACACTTTCTACATTAAATAACCAATAAACAGGATGTTTCCACAAATATTATTTAGTTAAATTTGAAGTAGATTGTATATCTATTATTAGTAATATCTAGCTATGGTAGCTATTCAGGTAGTTGAAATTTATTTAAATATAAAACTCCTTTGTTTATAGGGGTTAGCGCGATAGGGTTTGAATCCTGTCGAGGTCACAAAAACCTTACAATCAAATGATTGTAAGGTTTTTTTATTTCTACACATTCTTATAATTGAACTTTTACATCTTAGCCGTGGCTTCGAGTTCAAATTGTATAATCCCACCGTCTATACTTGCTTTTATAAGCCTCCCATCTTTATAGAAGTAAAGGTTTTCTCGGCCTTTGGCATTTACCTTTTTATACGAGTGATTACCCAGCGCTAC
>ENA-ORXC01000130-ORXC01000130.1-marine-metagenome-genome-assembly--contig:-NODE-130-length-76929-cov-7.125111_pt1 | contig 76929 bp, 80 predicted proteins | sample MGYA00237865_ERZ511478 | MGnify/ENA metagenome assembly ERZ511478
CAAATTTATAATGTTTACCCATAAAAAATGCACCCCATAAAGTTAGATTTTTAGTCCAACTTTTGGGGTGCACATCAGATCACTTAAATATGGTGAATTTATTAGAACATAAAGATAAGTACCCTATCCAACTATCAGGAGGTCAAAGTCAACGTGTTGGTATAGTACGTGCACTTGCATTAAATCCTAAAGTACTATTATTAGATGAACCTACATCTGCATTAGACCCTGAATCAATCCAAAGTGTATTAAATCTTATACAACGTATTGCACAACAAGGAATGACAATGGTTATAGTAACTCACGAAATTAGCTTTGCTGAAGCTATTGCTGATCAAATTTTATTTATTGATAACGGAGAACTAGTCGTACATGGTTCACCAAGTGATGTTTTATATAATCAAGATAATGACCGTATCCAACGTTTTATACAACGTATTAGAACGGAGGTAGATGTAAATTGAAACGATTCTTCCCTTGGTTAGTATTAATGAGCGTATTTATATCTACTATAGCTTTATCTGCATGCTCAAATGATCAATCACAACGTGCTACTAAAGCTCATCCAAAAGAAATCAAAGTAGCGTTATCGGCAGAAGTAAATCCTCCATATTTATATACTAATAAAAAGAATGAATTTGTAGGACTTGATATGGATTATATGAAATTATTAGAGAAGAAATTACCACAATATCATTTTAAATATGAAGTTGGTGAAGAAGAGTCTAACCTAGTAGGTATAGGTTCTAAAAAATTTGATATGGGAATTAATTGGTTCTTTAAAACACCCGAACGCGAAAAACAATTTTTATATCAAGATGTTCCTTACAGTTATGCATTACCTATGCTTGCAGTTAATAAAAATAATCATGATATACATCAGCTTAGCGATTTAACTAATAAGAGATTAACTCCAATGGCACCAAGTGGTGGTTTATTTTCTATATTAAAACAATATAACAAGTCACATAAAGAACCTATCAATATAGATACGATTCAAGCACCTTCTAATGGAGATAATTTAAAAATGGTTGGTAATCATCGACGTGATGCAATGTTTTTAAATTGGAATACATATAAAGCGATTCAAGAAAAAGTAAATGAAGATGTTAAAATTGGTGGCATTGTTAAAAAAGAACCGCTTCACATCGTTTATAACAAAGATAATCAACAATTACATGATGATATTGATCAAGCTACTCAAGAATTAAAAAAAGAAGGTAAACTTCAAAAATTATCTAAAAAATATTTTGATATTGATGTGTTTGATGATTTAGAAAATATCAATAAGCATAAGAAACAATTGGAGGTGCAATAATATGTCTGCCACACAATGGTTAGATTTATTTAATCAAGTATTACAACAACTTCCTATTACTCTAGTAATGATTATAAGTGCTTTAATCTTTGCCATTATATTAGGACTATTATTAACAATGATTCGTATTAAACAAACGCCTATATTGGCGCCTTGCGTCAGAATATACCAATCATTTATGAGAAGTACCCCACTTCTACTTCAATTGTTTTTAGTATATTTTGCATTACCTCAATTTTTATTAATATTTCATATAAACATTAATCACTTTGACAGATTATTTTTCATAATATTAGCTTTTAGTCTTCATAGTGCTGCTTATTTATCAGAAGTCTTTCGAGCTGGTTATTTATCTGTTGAATATAGTCAGATTGAAGCTGGATTATCAGTAGGTTTAAGCTATCCGAGAATACTAAAAAATATTATCGTTCCACAAGCTTTACGTAACAGTATTCCTAATTTAACGACTCAGATTATAGAATTAATTAAAGATACATCGTTAGCATTTACTATTGGAATTATAGACATGATGGGACAAGTTCAACTTATTATTGGCAATAATTATGGTTTAGGAATGTTAGAAGTATATATTGTTATTTCTATTATATATTGGATGCTCGCTTTGATTGTTCAAGGTGTGTTTACATTAATTAATAAAGTTTCAGAAAAACCATATCAAGCATAGGAGGCAATCAAATGTCATTCATTTTACATACCTTCATTGAAGTTTTAAAGGGTGTACCAAATACAATTGCAATTACACTTATAGCTATGTTGATTGGTATTATTATAGGTACAGTATTTGCGATTATTCGATTGCAACGAATACCTGTACTATCTCAATTAGTAATCGTTTATAATTCATTTTTCAGAAGTACACCGCTCATAGTTCAATTATTCATTTTCTATTATGGTTTGCCAGCACTTATTCTATGGTTCAACTCAATTTTTCATACTTCACTTAATCCAGATATGGCACATCCATTGATGATTGCTGCAATCACCTTTGCATTGCATGCGACGGCCTATTTATCAGAATCTATTAAAGGCGGTTTGCTTTCTGTTGATCCTAAACAAATTGAAGCTGCTCAAACTGTAGGTTTATCTAAATGGAATGTTTATAGACGCATTGTTTTCCCTCAAGCGTTTGGCTATGCATTACCTAATATTGAAAATCAATTTATTATGTTATTAAAAGGAACATCACTTGCCTTTGCTGTACAAGTAACAGAAATTATGGCGATAAGTACTGAAATTGCTAATGAAGGTTATCAATTTGTACCAGTATATACAGTAGCAGCGATATTTTACTGGGCATTGGCAATTGTTATTGAGTATGTGTTCCATAAAATTGAACATCGCACAACACACTATTTAACATCTTAATAAAAAAATTATGGGACTCACTACTTTAATGGTGAGTCCCATAATTTTTAATTAATTTCTACTTCCTATATCTCTATTTTGACGGCCTGCAAATAACATAATCCATGTTGCTAATATAAATGGCATTGTTAATGAAGGTAACCCAAGAGGTTCAAGCATTGTGTCCAAACCTAGATTTAATAGTACTGCTAGTAATAACCCTAAAAAGGCAGAAAGATATGTATTAATTGACGTTTTAAATGTTGAGCCTAAAGCTATTGCAGTTAAAATTAAATTATATCCAAATAGTCCTTGGTTGATGTTATCAGTGTTACCACCTAATAAACCAACAATTAAATAACCAATAATACTTCCTACAATTGCAAAAACAAACGCTTTTCTTGAGCCAATTAAAATACCAATAAGTATTAATAATCCAGCCCATACACTAGGTATTAAAAATACTTCACTAAACCCATCTAAAATGGAATGTAGTAAATTTAAATGATGACCAGAATTACTTGTCACTGGTTTAATGGTGTTTGGTAATAAATTTAATGGTGTTTTCACAGCTTTTACTTGTTCAGATATAGAAACTGCAAACCACGTCAAAATGACAAATGGTGCTGTAAGCATTGCTATTCCGTATGGCTTTAACCATTCTCTTATTGCTGATCCAACAGGTAATGTTAATATTGTTGCCATCAATGTAATTAGAATACCTGCCCAGTTTTCATTTAAAAATAATGTCAAAGCTATTGCAGTTAATACAGGATTAAAACCTGCTAATCCATTATCTATTTCTTCTTGAGAATAGTTAATATATGGCGCAAGTATGTATGCAATGATACTTCCAATTAATGCACTTATTCCGACTTTCCAATTACCAACAAATAATGCAATTAATATAAAAAGCCCTGTGTAATGATTATTAATTAATAAAACTTGTGAAATGTTTTTCAAAATGATTTGAATGGATTTCATGAACTTTTCCCCCAATTCGACAATGAATATGATACAACAATTTAATATTAATGTGTATTAATTCGATATAAAGAATGAAAATGTTTTACTAATTAAAAAATTCAAATAATATTAGTAAACACGCTGTAATCATTAAAAGTTTTGCCCATTTTAATTAAATTTTTAAATTTATGGAATCGTTATACTTGTTTAAAATTAAAAATCGTCCTAATATAAAATTTGCAAGTTTATTGCGAACTTTATTTCGGGAAAGAAGGGATTATTTTGCACTTTACACAACGTGAACAAGATAAACTAATGATAGTTGTAGCTGCAGAAGTTGCTCGTCGCAGAAAAGCGCGAGGACTTAAATTAAATCATCCAGAAGCACTTGCATTAATTAGCGATGAATTATTAGAAGGTGCTCGTGATGGTAAAACTGTAGCTGAATTGATGAGTTATGGTAAAACAATTTTAAATGAAGAAGATGTTATGGATGGGGTTGCAAGTATGATTACTGAAATTGAAATTGAAGCAACATTCCCAGATGGAACTAAATTAATCACTGTCCATCATCCAATTGTCTAAGGAGGACATAAATATGATTCCTGGAGAAATTAGAGTAAAAAAAACAGATATTGAAATTAATCCAAATTCACCTGAAACAGTTATTGAAGTTAAGAATGTTGGAGATCGTCCTATTCAAATTGGTTCACATTTCCACTTTTTTGAAGCTAACTTAGGTTTAGAATTTGAAAGAGACAAAGCATATGGTAAACATTTAGATATTCCAGCTGGTGCCGCTGTCAGATTTGAACCTGGCGATGTAAAACACGTGCAACTAGTAGAGTATTCTGGTAACCGTAGAATTTATGGTTTCCGTGGATTCGTTAATGGTCCAATTGATGGCTCCCGTGTTTATCGCCCTACTGGTGAAGACGACGAGTACGCTGGTGTTTATAATGACGAAGGTCATGAAAATACCAATAAAAAAGGTGGTAAAAGATAATGAGCTTTAAAATGACTCAATCACAATATACAAGTTTATATGGTCCAACAGTTGGAGATGCAATTAGATTAGGCGACACTAACCTATTCGCAGAAGTTGAAAAAGATTATGCCAATTATGGTGACGAAGCAACTTTCGGTGGCGGAAAATCTATCCGTGATGGTATGGCTCAAAATCCTAACGTGACTCGTGATGATAAAAATGTAGCCGATTTAGTTATAACTAATGCAGTCATTATTGACTATGACAAGGTAATTAAAGGCGATATCGGTATTAAAAACGGCTATATTTTTGCAATCGGTAAAGCGGGTAATCCAGATATTATGGATAACGTCAATATAATCATCGGAAGTACAACAGATATTATTTCTGCTGAAGGTAAAATTGTTACAGCGGGTGGTATTGATACACACGTTCACTTTATTAACCCAGAACAAGCTGAAGTTGCTTTAGAAAGTGGTATCACTACTCATATTGGTGGCGGAACTGGTGCATCTGAAGGTGCAAAAGCAACTACCGTTACACCTGGACCTTGGCATATACATCGTATGTTAGAAGCTGCTGAAGCATTACCTATCAATGTAGGTTTCACAGGTAAAGGACAAGCTGTCAATCATACAGCACTTATTGAACAAATTCACGCTGGGGTTATTGGTTTAAAAGTACACGAAGACTGGGGCGCAACACCTTCAGCTTTAAGTCATGCTTTAGATGTTGCAGATGAATTCGACGTCCAAATCGCTTTACATGCTGATACATTGAATGAAGCTGGATTTATGGAAGACACTATGAAAGCAATTAAGAACCGTGTGTTACACATGTACCATACTGAGGGTGCTGGTGGTGGTCACGCACCTGACTTAATTAAGTCCGCTTCATATTCAAATATTTTACCTTCATCTACAAACCCAACTCTACCTTATACACATAATACTGTAGACGAACATTTAGACATGGTAATGATTACTCACCATTTAAATGCTTCTATTCCTGAAGATATTGCATTCGCGGATTCTCGTATTCGTAAAGAAACAATTGCTGCAGAAGACGTATTACAAGATATGGGTGTATTCAGTATGATTAGTTCTGACTCTCAAGCTATGGGTCGTGTAGGTGAAGTGATTACACGTACTTGGCAAACTGCACATCGTATGAAAGAACAACGTGGTGCTTTAGAAGGCGACTCAGAATATAATGATAACAATCGTATTAAACGTTATATCGCTAAATATACTATTAACCCTGCGATTACACATGGTATTTCAGAATATGTTGGCTCAATTGAATCAGGTAAATTAGCTGACCTTGTATTATGGGACCCTGCGTTCTTTGGTGTTAAACCTGAACTTGTAGTTAAAGGTGGTTTAATCAATGTAGCAGTTAACGGTGATGCTAATGGCTCTATTCCAACTTCAGAACCTATGAAATATCGTAAAATGTATGGTCAATATGGTGGTAATATCACTCATACAGCAATGACTTTCGTTTCTAACACTGCATTTGAAAATGGTATTTATAGACAACTTAACTTACAACGTATGGTTAGACCTGTTAAAAACATTCGTAATTTATCTAAAGCAGATATGAAAAATAACAGTGCAACACCTAAATTAGATGTTGATCCACAAACATATGAAGTATTTGTTGACGGTGAAAAAATTACAAGTGAAGCTGCTACTGAGTTACCATTAACTCAAAGATACTTCTTGTTCTAGGAGGAAAATTGTTAATGATTATAGAAGAAATTCAAGGCAATATTGCTAATTTATCAGCTGATGAAAAAAATAAACATGTAGAAAAAGTTTATCTAGAAAATTCTGACTTAGTTAAACGTATCCAACGCGTAAAAACGGATCATGGTAATGAAATTGGTATTCGTTTGAAACAACCTATCGATTTACAGTACGGTGATATTTTATATAAAGATGATACAAATATGATTATCGTTGATGTAAATTCTGAAGATTTACTTGTTATCAAACCACGTACATTAAAAGAAATGGGAGATATTGCCCATCAACTTGGTAATCGTCATTTACCTGCACAGTTCACAGAAACTGAGATGTTAGTACAATATGACTATCTCGTTGAAGATTTACTTAAATCTTTAGGTATTCCTTATAGTCATGAAGATAGAAAAGTAAACCAAGCGTTTAGACATATAGGACATTCTCATGATTGATCATCAAAATTTACGCTTATTTCAGTTCTGTGATTCACAGTTTCCAACCGGTGCATTTAGTCATTCATTCGGCTTGGAAACATATATTCAACATGAAGCGGTACATGATGATTTAACATTTGTTCAATGGTTAAAATTATTTTTAAATGAACAGCTAACTTATTCTGATGGTTTAGCAATGAAAATTGTATACGAAGCCTTAGACAATAATGATGTTGATAAAATCTTACGTATGGATCGACTTATCTTTGTTCAAAGTTTACCTAAAGAAACTCGTGTCGGAGCTAAACAAATGGGCACAAGAATGGTGAAATTAGCTATGGAATTATACGATAGTGAATGGATTCATTGGTATCATGAACAAATGAAAAATAAAAAAGCTAAGCTACATCCAGCAATTTGTTTTACTATGCTTGGTCATTATTTAGGCGTTGATATTAGTACAATTATTGATTATTATCTCTATCAAAATGTATCTAGTCTCACGCAAAATGCAGTAAGAGCTATTCCCTTAGGTCAAACTGCCGGTCAAAAAGTTGTAACTCAAATGATTCCTTATATAGAAGAAACACGAAATCATGTTTTATCTCTTGATGAAAGTGACTTTGGTATGACTGCGCCTGGATTAGAATTAAATCAAATGGAACACGAAAATGTAAATGTAAGAATATTTATTTCATAGGAGGTCAAATATATGACTGAACCAATTAAAATTGGAATTGGTGGACCTGTTGGTGCAGGTAAAACTCAATTAATAGAAAAAGTTGTTAGACGTCTAGCTAAAGATATGAGCATTGGCGTTATAACAAACGATATATATACAAAAGAAGACGAAAAAATCTTAGTCAATACAGGTGTCTTACCAGAAGATAGAATTATCGGTGTTGAAACTGGTGGTTGTCCGCATACAGCAATTCGTGAAGATGCTTCTATGAACTTTGCTGCTATTGATGAATTGTTAGAAAGAAATGATGACATCGAACTTATTTTCATTGAATCTGGTGGCGATAATTTAGCTGCAACATTTAGTCCTGAACTTGTTGACTTTTCAATTTATATTATCGACGTTGCCCAAGGTGAAAAAATTCCACGTAAAGGTGGACAAGGTATGATTAAATCTGATTTCTTTATCATCAATAAGACAGACTTAGCACCTCACGTTGGCGCTTCTTTAGACCAAATGGCTGAAGATACAAAAGTATTTCGTGGTGACAGACCATTCGCATTTACAAACTTAAAAACAGATGAAGGCCTAGATGAAGTTATTGAGTGGATTGAACGAGATACGTTACTAAAAGGATTATCATAATGTCTCAACAATCTTGGACAGGTCAACTTGATTTAACGGTTTTTAACAATGGTAAACGTTCTGTAGCACGTGACATCTTTTTTGAAAAAGCATTAAAAGTCATACGTCCTGTTTACCTAAATGGGTCAACTACCCCTACTTTCTATATTGTTAATGTAGGTGGTGGTTACCTTGATGGTGACCGTTATTCTATGAATTTCAATATTGAAGATAATGCTAGTGTCACATTAACGTCTCAAGGTGCTACAAAAATTTATAAAACTTTAAAAGATCATGTTGAACAATATCAAACTTTCCAATTAAAACCTAATGCTTATATGGAATACGTAGCTGATCCAATCATTGCTTATGAAAATGCTAAATTTTATCAACACAATCGTTTTGATTTAGATGAAACAAGTGCGATGTTTTATACCGATATTCTCACACCTGGTTACTCATCAGATGATAAAAACTTTTCATATAAATATATGCATTTAGTTAATGAAATTTATATCAATAATGAACTCGTAACATACGACAATCTTATGTTAAATCCTGAAAAAAATTCAATTGATTCTTTAGGTTACATGGAAAATTATACACACTTAGGCTCAGCATATTTTATTCATCCTAGTGTAAATCAAAAATTCATTGATGAAATTTATAATCAAATTAAACACTTTGAGAAAGAATTAAACTGTCGATTAGGTATAACGCAATTACCTACTCATGGACTTTCAATTAGAATTTTGTCTAACCGTACGCAGTATATAGAATCCATACTTGAAAAAGCCCAATCTTATATTGCTAATGAACTGTATGATAGAGAAATTAACTTTTTAAGAAAATATTAAATTAAAAGGCATGGTTACAAATGTAACCATGCCTTTTTCAAGCTAAAAAATAAGGATGAAGCTATATTATGTAGTTTAGATGCTATTCAATTTGTGATCAATGGATACTCTTTATCGTATTAACAATAAAAACACATTCACTAACCATTAAATAAATCTCTTTTCTATTTAATAAACTTTCTTACTGATCAACATCTATCATTTCCTAGCTACCCTATTAAATGGAGCATATCATATAAATTTATATACTCCATTCCACTTCTCAATTCCAAAACCTACTTTTCCATTACATCAATCACCTGAATTTGAACCCTTAATATAAGAAATACAATATAATAAAACGAGTTACTTAGATATATTGTTCTAATTCATCAATGAGCTTTTTAATTTTATCTTTTTGTTCTTTAGTTACATATACTATAACTGTACGTTCATCATGAACACTTCTTTTTTTCGATAATAAATCTAACTCTTTTAATTTTTGTAATGCTTTTGTTAAGTAATATGGTTTAAATTCAGAACATGTCGCAATTTCTTTAGAAGAAATCTCAGTAGAACCACTTTTTAAGATATAATTCAAAATATAAATTTCCTCATAATTCAAATTATATTTCTTTTTAGTGTCTCTAAAGAACTTTTTCACTTGAAATGTAGCTTCTACTAAATCATTAATATTTTTTATTTTTGCCATTTTAAAAACCACTCCTCTGATGCACATCTTGTTGTAGCAAGGCTCACATAATTTCATCTAACTGAATTGAACTCCACCCATGTTACAAAGTTCATTTTAAACAAACAAGTATAAAAATTCAATAATTTTATTACTCGAATTTGCATTTATATATTTATTACTTTTCACAAACATTTATTTAACTTTATTCAAGGTTATTAAAATATGCATATCAAAATTTTAATACTTTTAATTATTGGTTATATTTTAATTATTTTATAATAACTATCTGATTAATTGACTTTTTAGAAGTAATTCCACATGTTTAAACTTTTAAAATAAAAAAAGCGATAAGCCAGAAAAAATTAAGAATTAATTTATTCACGGTTTATCGCTATATTAATAATTTTAATTCAGCTGATTTTGAAACTCTAAATTACTTTGATTATAATTTTTCTTTAACAAAATCAACAAAACTTTGTACATCTTTAGATTTAAAATCATGCATTGGAATTTTACCAATATTAAAATCAAAAGTGATTGTTTTACCATCATATTGTATATCATTAACTTCATCATACCCAATACTTCTATAATAAAATTGTCCATTCATATCTACATTCATTATAATTCTTTCTGAAGTAGCTATAAATGCACCTTCAAATTGTGACTGTCCTCTAACTTCGTAATCCATAATGCCTAATACAGAAGCCCCTTTTTTCTCTGTTGGAAATAAATCATTGGGATTTACATTATCTAAAATCATATGTTAACTCCTTCTATCACTTACTAATTTACAAGTTCTTCATTCCTTGTTTTAAAGTATTGTAACATGATTCAATAATAGAAAGTATTAAGGATGCTTTACAATCGTTCAATTTTAATATAATCGTTCTTTCATCTTCTAAACTACGTTCTTTGATTATATAGCCTTTTTGATTTAACTTTTTTATTATAGAACTTAAAGAAACTATACCTACTTGAGTTTTATATCTCATATACTTAACTGTCATTTTATTATCATTATTAAGTAATATTGCTAACAAATACACCTCTTCCAAAGAGAGATTATTAATCATTAATTGTTCATCCATATCATCAAGTACCTCACCACATTTAATAAAATATAAAATGTGGTTACTTACTCTCTGATTTATAACTATCTTTCGAGATTCTAACATCTCATCAATTTCATTAAATAATAAATGAATTTTATTCTTCTGCTGTTCTGACATAGTAATAACTAATTTTCGTTGATCTTTGTCATCACGTTCTTTTGATATCCAATTGTTTTGATACAAATATTGCAACATTTTTAAAATTGAAAATTTCGATTGCTTATTATACATTTCGAGTTGGCTAATATCTATATGCTTATTTTCATCATATAAATATAATATAAAGTAGAGTAATTTAACATGATTTATAGTTAAATGGTATGAATATTTTAAATAATCATTAGCTAATTTAACTAACATATAGTGTGCTACAAAACAGTTCATTTTCACATATGACATGACATATCTTCCTCTCTACTAATCAGTCATGCATAATTAACTAAATCAATATTTTAATATGTGCTATTGTCATACTTGGTAATCGAATTAAGCTTTCTTCTATGTCTTTTTTAGTCATTTCGCCAATCCAATAAAGGTTCTCTATTTTCATTTCACTTACAATTGATTCATTATCGTTTTTCATTGGTTTCATAAATGTTTGATAATTAATCATGTTAATTTCAGCATGAGTGATTTTATTAATACTTGAGAAATTTAATTGAACTTGCTCAACATTTGGATTTTTGGAAATAGGTAAATCAAATAGTGCAATACATTGATATTCATTTTTATAATTAGTAACTAATAATTGTGTATTTAGATAAACTATATCCCCTCGTAGTTGATTAAAAATATTTAGCATAAATAAAATGGAATCTGACAATGAAATTTGAGATGACTGTTTTTCTTTCAAATCTAAATGTTGCCAATATAAATGAATAGATCTCATATTACATAGATGTTTAAATATATTTTTCAAATTTTTTAAATCAACTATATCAATAAGTTCTTTTGTTGTATTTGTAAATAAATTACTTATCATTAACTTATTTGGTTGCGCTAATTTGATTTTATCTGTCTGATTTATTGGAAGAATAATATAGTCAACGAATGTTTCAACTTGTTCAACTATTGCTAATTGTTCTTCATTAGGTCTCCATAGCAAAATGTGATTATCAAAATATGAATTTAAAATTTGCTTAAGTTCTTTTATTTCAAATAAACTTAATTCATGCATTAAAAATTCAATATTTTCATTTCTAAAGCGTCTTGATACTTGAAACAACGTATTCATTAATTGTTGTAATGCTATTCTTTCTTGCGCTGTAAAATACTTAGATTGTTTAGTTTTGATTTTATAAACAGGCGTCATATGTACATCGTCCATTAATGTCAACAATTGAGTTATGTTATCTTCAAATATTTTTATATTTTGCATAATTAAGTCAAAATCAATGTCAATAATAAGATGTATCTCATTACTTCTATAATTCAATTTATTTTTTAATTTTAATAAATCAAAATGACTCAACGTCATTAATTTATTCATTTCTATATAAAGTTGATATGGAAAAATACAATTCTGTTTGTCTTGCGCAGAAAATTGAATATCACATTGTATAGATGTGTTATTAGAACCTTTCTCTATATTACGTATAAGTTTAAACACATTTTCGTCCAATTTAATTTCTTCAGTTTCATTATTTGAGATAGATGTTCCTATGTATTTCTTTCTAATTAATTTAGGAGTTTGTCCATAAGCTTCTTTAAAAAGTTGTATAAATCGAGAATAGTGATTAAACCCATGCTTACCAGCTATATCTTCAATAGGAAGATTCGTTGAAATAATATCTAATAAACAAAATCTAAGTCTAATATGATTTAAATATTGATTAAAACTATTGAATGGCGTATGACGAAACATTTCTGTTAATAATTGGCTAGGTATTTTTGTAGCAGACACGAGATCACTTTTAATAATTTTTTGTGAATGATTCTTAACTAAGTATTCATGAACTGGTTCAGCAATAAAAGATAATTTTTCATTATCATTAATATTTGAATCAACTGAACATAGTTCGATACACAAGTATTTAATAACTTTATCTATCGTCATGTATTGAGTTTGATTGATACATCTTAATTCAATTAGTTTCTTTAATAACCAAGATATTCTTGTATGATTTTCTGAATTAATTTCTCCACCTAATAAACTCGTCCCAGGAGTCATAAATCTCATAAAATCCTTTGCCGAAATTTCTATTAGACTAGTTATAGCTTGTTCTTCACTATTAATTTGATACACATCATTAATCATAATAAGTGCAATGCTACCGGTTTGCATTTTATATCTTTTTAAGTTGATTAATATATCTCCATTCCCTTTCAACCAATAAACAAGTTTAACATTTGTCTCTTTACTATTATTAATAATTAAATTCTTGAAAACACGAATTGAATAATTTTCTATCATTTAAATTCCTCACGTTGCATATAGACATATTTCTAATCTTTATTTTGTCCCCATTTCTTTTAAATCTTTAAATTAGATAACATCTATCTTCTTACTTAATTGTATAATGATTCAAAAATTTATAGTAGCAATTTATTTTAATATTATATCAATTTTTAATTATATTTAAATAGCATGTTTTGAACTATATGTTACTTTATCCATATTTCTTAATATTTTATCACTGCTCATTCATCTTACTTTGATTCTAAAATATGCACGTTAGTCAACGTATGATTAAAAGAGGTTGTCTCACACTTAAAAATTTTGTTTATACTTTTCATCTATATTCAATTTAAATTTTCTGTAAATTTACAGATATGTAACACATCATTTTGTAACTTTTTTAATATATTTGATAAATAGCTTAACCACCATATTTATGTGCCTTTCATGTACTATTATATTAATTTTAAATTGTGTAACAATATTAGCATAAAATTACAAATCAATAACAAGGCACACAAATTCACTTTTTTTTGGTAAAGTATGTCTTGTCGTTAACAAACGAAATAAAACTTACATAAACTATAGCATTAATGCTATTTAAACTTTTTAAACATATTTTAGGAGGATATTTATCAAATGAAAAAAATCGCTACAGCTACAATCGCAACTGCAGGAATCGCTACTTTCGCTTTTGCAAATCATGATGCTCAAGCAGCAGAAAATAATAACGGGGGCTACAACCCAAATGACCCAAGTTCATATAGTTACTCATACACAATCGATCAACAAGGTAACTACCACTACACTTGGAAAGGCAACTGGAGTCCAAATCAAGTAAACCAAAATAATAGCTACGATTATGGTTACAATACTCAAGCTTACAATTACAACAATAATAATTACAATAGTTATAACAATAATTACAATAGCTACAAAAATAGTTATGATTACGGCTATAATACACAAGCTTATAATCAAAACAACCAACGTACAGGTGGTCTTGGTGCAAGTTACTCAACTTCAAGCAGCAATGTACATGTAACTACTACTACTGCACCATCATCAAACGGTGTATCATTATCTCAAGCATCTTCAAATGGTGGTAACTTATATACTGCTGGTCAATGTACTTATTACGTATATGATCGCGTAGGTGGTAAAGTTGGATCAACTTGGGGCAATGCTAATAACTGGGCAAATGCTGCTGCAGCTGCAGGTTATACAGTAAATAATAAACCAGCTGCTGGTTCTATTTTACAAACAACTCAAGGTGGATATGGTCACGTTGCATATGTTGAAAGTGTAAATAGTAATGGTTCAGTACGTGTATCTGAAATGAATTATGGTCATGGTGCTGGTGTTGTTACTTCACGTACAATCTCAGCTAGTCAAGCCGCTTCATATAACTACATTCACTAATCAATTTTAAATATTAATAAAAAGAAGACCGAACTATAAGTCACTTTCTAGTGATTTCATAGCTCGGTCTTCTTATATTATATTAGTGCAACTATTATTTACTCATCAAAAATGTCGTAACTTATCATTCGACATAGTCAATAACCAAACGAACCAGGTAATATCAATATATCTCACCTGGTTCTTTGATTATAAACAAATTCAAATAAATTTCTTGATTAGTCTTTCTCATAATAATTGGCAATTTATTAATATGTTGTTTAAAAGAATTCGTTTAGTCTAATATTTCACGGTTAAATTCCGCTACAAAACTTAACCCCTACTCTAATTAGAAGGATATTTATCATAGTTAAAACATAATGAAGATATAATCGCTACAATTTATACCTATGTAATTGTTTTAACGTATTTACTATTTTCCACTTATTTATTAATTTAAACTTCATTTTTATTAATTTTTTTAATTCCTATTCCTGTAAAGCCATATATCACTGCTATAATTGCGCAAATGTAACAAGGAACTGTCCAAATAAAGAAGTCATTAACATTTACATTTAATTGTTGTGCATAGTATATACCTGAAGTACCCCAAGGAATTAAAGGTAACACCATTGTACTTGAATCTTCTAACGTTCTTGATAACACAGTTTGTGATAATTGTCTTTCTTCAAACATTTCTTTCATTAAAACGCCAACCATAATGATGACGATAGAAGCTACACCTGCCGCAAAAACTAACATAAGACAACATACAACTGTTATTAAAATCAGTGTCCCTACTGAATTAACACCCTTAGAGACAGTTTTTAACAATACGTCTAAACAACCTGTTCTTTCTACTATCCCCGCAAATGCATAACCGCAAAATATCGTAACTATAATTTCGGTCATACTCATCATACCGCCTTGCTCAATAAGTGCTTTAACATTATTCGACACATGGCTATGATTCGTCATTGTATGGCTAAAGCCATTAAATGTCGCTTTAAATCCATCAACAATATTGAAATGATTATTAAATGTACCGACTAATAATGCACTTAAACTTGATATTAACATCGCAGGTACTGTAGATATTTTACATAGTAAACAAATGATTATAACAATTAAAGGAATCCATACAAATACATTGATATGATATATCTTTGCAAGTTCATGTAGTAATTGTTCAATTTGTTTAGGATTAGTTTGACTATGGTAGCGTAATCCAGCAAAAAACCAAACAATTAAACCTATGATTGATGCAGGAATTGTTGTCCACATCATCGATTTGATATGTGCAAAGATATTCACCTTTGTAACTAAAGCAGCTAAATTGGTAGTATCAGAAAGTGGCGACATTTTATCACCAAAAACAGCTCCAGCAATAATTGCACCGGCAGCCATACCACTATCAATGCCTAATTGATTTCCTATTGATATTAAAGCAATCCCTGCAGTGGATGCAGATCCCCAAGCAGTCCCTGTTGCTACTGAAGTAATTGCACTAATTATAAAAGCTGATACTAAATAATAACTCGGATTTAAGAAATTTAGACCATAATAAATGAGTGCCGGAACTGTACCTGAAAACATCCAGCTACCAACTATAACACCTACTGCTAAAATGATAAATATAGCTGGCATTGCTGTATTTAAACGCTTAGAAATTCCTTCTTCCAAATCTTCCCATCGTAAGCCTACACGGTATGCAATACAAGCTGCATATGCAGAAGAGATCAATAACAATACTTGAATAGGTATGTTAAATATTACAAAACCAGTAGTTACTACTATTACCATAACTATAATAGTAGATATCGATTCTAAAAAAGTTGGTTGTCTTTTCATATATTTTCCCCTTATCTATACTTTTCTTTTTGAAACAAGACCTCTTTCCTTTCAATATTTTTGACATGTAATTATTCTAAATCTAATTTATCTAATCCTAATTCTTCTACAGTTAAACCATCTTCAAAGAAATCACGTTCTAATATAGTAGAAGCAATGACAATGACTGCATCTATATTAGGTGTAGGTACATCTATGACACGGCCTAAACTTGACCATAGCACTAGACCATATGCAATATCCTCTGTCAGATATCTATTTTCCACATGATTAGGACCTGGAATTTGAGAAAATACTGGACTGGTATTAAATAATCTATTTAATGGTTCGTCTTCATCTTTACGTTCTAAATACCCTCTTTGAATTCTTGATTCTTTAGCGGTTTCTAACTCAAAACCTAATTTACGTCCTAAATTTAAACGTTCTAATTCAATGCCATGAAGTAAACGTACCGTATGTTTTGTTATTCCTTCTTTATATAATGAGAACTCTTCTGCATAATCTATACGACCTACATTTAATAAAGTTGGTCCTGGATGAACTTCGGGGTTACCATTTTCTAAATTAGTTTTAAGTAAACTTTCTTCTTTAACTAGGTTTGGATAAATTTCTGATACTTTATCATAACTATCATTCAATTCTTCTCTGTTAAATGTTGAGAAATAAACTCTACGTACGTTTAAAGATAAATCAACACGTGCTTCATTAAAGTCAACACGAGTCCCATATGTTAATGTATTCGCTTCTGCAAAATTAGGCATAACATCAATATGTCTGTCTTCTAATACATTCATAAAACGAATAGATGCCATAGAAGCTGCAATGTTAAAGAATATTAATTGATCATTTGTCACATGATAAGACATCACTTTTGCATAATATTCTATAAATGAAGAAGGAATAATAACTTGAATAATTTCTGCATCTTTCATTACATCTTCAATATCATCACTAATATTAGTGAATTCTATAAATTTTTCTTCGCCTTCATTATTAAAATCAAACCCACCACGTTCAAATGCTTTATTGAACTTTTCAATAGATTGATTTCGGCAATATAATTTAACATCATGCCCTTTGTCTACCATATCTAAAGCAGCTGTTACTGCACCATTACCTGATCCAATAATTGCAATTTTCATATAAAAACCTCTTTCTTATTTATATTTCATTAAAAAGGTGGAACTAAAATGGCTTTATAAAAAGTTATCCTAGTCCCACTCTATACCTTCGTAAATCATTAATAATTTTACATTTCTACATTATAATTGTTAATACAATATGATTAAACTATTTATTTAGTTTAGTCACCATTTACATATTAAATTTATATATAAACTTAGGTTACAGAATACTTAATGACGAAACTAATAATTTTATATATCCTATTTTATAATAAATAAACCTATAGATAGACGATAAGACAAATCATGTTATTGTATAAACTAAAAACTTATTTATTAATTTATAAACATTTGATATAGTAAAGATGTAATAAATTTTATTTACATATAAAATGGAGGTATTCCTATGGCAGAACAATTTCAAGATAATGAAATATCTGATCAAACGTCTCAAATGGTTGATTCGAACGATGAAGATTCACGTCTTATGTCTATGCTAATATATCTACTAAGTTTATTTAGTGGCATTATTGGACCGATTATTATTTGGGTTATTAAACGTAAAGAATCTAAACTTGTTGATAAAGCTGGTAAGAACTATTTTAATTTTGCTATTTCGTATACTATTTGGACAATCATTCTTACAGTAATTATGTTAATACCTTTTATTATCGGTTTAAGTATGAATAATGATACTGCCGCAATAATTGGCATCATCTTCTATATTGTTGGCATAATTGCATTATTAGTTTTATGTTTACTATCATTTATTTTTACTATCATTGCATGTGTAAAATATTATGGTGGTAAAGAATATTTAATTCCTTTAAGCATAAGATTTTTCAAATAATTTCTGGATAGTTTATTACAACCTCTTGTAATATATGTTTTTTAGAAATGTTACTTATATTAAAAAAATAGATTTACAACGCCTTTGGAAGCGTTAACTATATTTATTACCATGATTTTTGTTTATTACAACAAGAGTCATGGTTTTTTTAATTTAATTACGATAGTGTAACAACACACACAAAGTCATTGATATCTGTTAAAGTTACTCTTGTCGTAAAACGATTAAAACTTAAATTGGTAAATGAAGATGATATTTGGATCGCTACACCATATCACTTTACATATTAATACCAAACAAATTCGGGAGGATATTTATCATGAAAAAAATTGCAACTATTACTACATTAACAGCAGGCATTGGCGCTGCATATTTCGGTACAACATCTCATCATGCAGATGCTGCTGAATTTAATCAACCAAATAATCAATCATATAATACAACACAAACTTCAACTACAACATCTACTACTACACAGAATTCTTCATCTGGTAATTTATATACTGCTGGTCAATGTACTTGGTACGTATATGACAAAGTTGGTGGAAAAATTGGTTCAACTTGGGGAGATGCTAGAAATTGGGCATCAGCAGCACAACAAGCTGGTTATACAGTAAACAACACACCTAAAGCAGGATCAATTTTACAATCATCAGCTGGAGGCTACGGTCACGTTGCTTATGTTGAAAATGTTAGTAGCGATGGATCAGTTACAGTTTCAGAAATGAACTATAATGGTGGACCTTTCTCTGTTAGTACACGTACTATCTCAGCAAGTGAAGCTGGTTCATACAACTATATCCATATCTAATATTGATAGTAATTTGAATAATGAATACAAACTTGTAAATGATTAGTTAATCATTTACAAGTTTTTTTATGTTATAACACTTACATTTTGCCACTTATCATCAATTTTGAGAGAATAGATTTATTGTCATTTTATTAGGAGGAATACGATATTGAAATGGTTAAAAGTCATTTTAGCAGGATTAGTAGAAATCATATGGGTTACTGGTTTAAATAACGCTGATTCACTTATTAGTTGGTTAGTAACCCTTATTTTTATATTTTTAAGCTTCTATCTTGTGATTGATACTACTAAAAGCTTACCTGTAGGTACTGTATACGCTTTTTTTGTTGGTATAGGAGCTGCAGGTACAGTTATTGTTGATATGGTCTTTTTCAATCAACCTTTTACATTTATTAAATTATTTCTAATTATATTATTAATATTAGGAATTGTCGGTTTAAAACTTTCAACGAATGAAGATGTTGAAGGAGGTCATCAATAATGTCATGGATATATCTCATCATCGCTGGTTGTTTAGAAATTACTGGCGTTGTATTTATGAATGAATGGTCTCGAACTAAAAATAAAATATTTATGATTTTAATTGGGATAGCTTTTGTCTGTAGTTTTAGCACATTGAAGCTTTCAATGACTGAAATACCTATGGGTACTGCTTATGCTATTTGGACAGGCATTGGTACAGCGGGAGGTACTATTATAGGTATGATTTTTTATAATGAATCTAAAAATGTGTTTCGTATTATTTGTATTGCTATGATATTAGCTGCTGTAATCGGATTACGATTAATAAGTTAATTTGACCTATTCTTATAGTTGAATTAATTGTTAAGACTCGTATCTTTTTATATACTGTTGATAAAAGGAGTGATTAGGATGGAAAAAGTATTTATCGCAGGTGCAATTCCAGAAGTTGGATTAGAACTTTTGAAAAAGCATTTTGAAGTAGAAATGTATGATGACGAAGGTTTAATAAGTAAAGAAGCATTGATAAATGGTGTTAAAGATGCAACAGCATTAGTAAGTTTACTATCAACAAACGTTGATAAAGAAGTTATTGATAGTGGTAAAAACTTAAAAATCATTGCAAATTATGGTGCTGGCTTCAACAATGTCGATATTGACTATGCACGTGAAAAAAATATCGATGTTACAAATACGCCGAAAGCTTCAACTAACGCAACAGCTGATTTAACAATTGGTCTTATCTTAAGTGTTGCGCGTCGTATCGTTGAAGGTGATGAATTATCTCGTACTAAAGGATTTGATGGTTGGGCACCTTTATTCTTTAGAGGACGAGAAGTATCTGAAAAAACTATTGGTATTATAGGTTTAGGTGAAATTGGTGGTGCAGTTGCAAAACGTGCCCGTGCATTTGATATGGACGTGTTATACACTGGGCCTCACCGTAAAGAAGAAAAAGAAAGAGATATCGGAGCTAAATACGTAGACTTAGATACTTTATTGGAAAATGCAGACTTCATTACTATAAATGCTGCATACAATCCTGATTTACACCATTTAATTGATACTGAGCAATTTAAGAAAATGAAATCAACGGCTTACTTAGTAAATGCAGGACGTGGTCCTATCGTCAACGAACAATCATTAGTACAAGCACTAAAAGATAAAGAAATTGAAGGCGCTGCTTTAGACGTTTATGAATTTGAGCCTCAAATCACTGATGAATTAAAAACATTAAAAAATGTAGTACTAACACCTCATATTGGTAATGCAACATTTGAAGCAAGAGATATGATGGCTAAAATTGTTGCTAACGACACTATTAAAAAACTTAATGGCGAAACGCCTCAATTTATTGTGAATAATAAATAATGGTAATTAAAAACAGCAATCAAGCTCATCAAAGAGCTTGATTGCTGTTTCTCTTTTCTTAATAACTTTATGTCTCTGACACAAGTACTGCTAATCTAATAAAATTCTGAAGTAACTCTTTATTTTTCTTTAGATTTATAAAGAAATTTAGTTTGATTAGAGGCAATTTTATTAGGTAATATCTTCATAACAGTATTTCTAGCCTTAACCATTAATCTATTTTGATATTGAGCTATTTTACCGATTTTGCGTGATTTTTTAATCACTTTAGATGTATGATTGACTCTTAATTTATCATAACGTTCTAGTGCTTTAGTAAAATCATATTCTTTTAGACAATTAGCTAATACAATTGCGTCTTCCATTGCTTGGCCTGCACCTTGTCCCATATTTGGAGTTGTAGCATGTGCAGCGTCACCTAATAAAATAGTACGTTCTTTTACAAAGGATTTGAGTGGTTTCATATCATAAATATTGTTTAATATAATACCAGTTTCACTTTGTTTATCTAGAATATGTCTTACTTCATTTGGGTAATGGTTAAAACGCGCTTGTAAATGTGGTTTACCAAATGATTTGTATTTAAGATCATTTTCTTTGGTATTAATTGTTATAAACCAATACGCTTGATTGCCTACAAGAGGAACAATACCTACTCGACCTTTTCTACCCCAAAATTCTTTTGCTACAAATGGATCTTCTAATTGGACATCATCCACTAAACCACGAAAACATGTATAACCTTGATATTGTACTTTACTTTGTTCATCTATAGTATTTCTCACAGTGGAATGAATGCCATCTGCACCAATACACAAATCAAATGCTTCACTTTCCTGTTTAATAAAATGTAACGTCACCTTTGAGTTATTATTATCTATTTTAGTTACATTATGATTTAAGTAAATACTGTCAGGTTCAACGTACGATTGAATAATATTAATTAGTTTTTGACGAGATAATGTCACATTAAGTGTATCTTGTTTAAGAAAAGCAGTCATTAATGGATTATTTTGTTCATCAAATGTTTTCATTGCTGTTAAATTTTGACCTGCATTTTTAATACCTTTAGCTAAATCGTGATTATGTAATTTTTTAATCACATTATCGCCAATACCTATCCCAGCACCTATTTCTCTAATAGCGTCGTTCTTTTCATATACTTTAACTTGATGACCTTGTTCTTGTAATAGTGCAGCAGCAGTTAATCCACCAATACCTGCACCGACGATTGCGATTTTCATATGATTCCACCTCATCATTGTGATTCTAATATATTTTATCACATCTCAAACTTTAAAAAAATTCGGTCCTTACAACATAAATTTCAAATTTCACAAAAAAGGAAGTATACTACATCATTACAGATGAATAGTAACTTCCTATCTAACGTTAATCTTTTGTATTTGAAACCGACTATAAGTAAAAATCTTTTCTAACTTTATCTTTTTTTATACCAAATTGTTCGTAATATTTTTTCATAAACTTGGCAATATTATCTGCCCAATGTATATCGCTAGCATATTGATTTTGTCCGGGTTCTTGTGGATTCCATCTCATTTGATACAAAGAAATTTGCTGATTTTCAAAATATTGCTTTCTAACAAATTTTGCACCACCTAAAATAGCCTTTCTAGGTGAATTCCAATCTTGCTTTTTAGCATAACTTTTACCAGTATGCACTGCATTTTCATCGAAAGCACCTATACCATAAAAGTTATAATAACGATGTTTACCATCTTTAATGCCATGAGCTAAATCTGATTGTCCATTACCTGTTTCAATAATAGCATGACTGATTAAATAAATAATATTTACTTCGTATTTATCTTGGGCATCTAAAAAGCTTTTTCCTTGTTTTTCTAATATACCTTTACCTTTTAGTATCTTATTTACTTCCGCTTCTGACATAGGAACCTTTTCAGATATGTCCATGTATTTTAGTTTATTATCACCACGGTGAATTGACATTGCTTTTTTAATATCAGATTCATTCGCCTTTTTAAATTCACCATTTTCTTCCTTTGTATTTAGAACACCTTTATTTTGTTGTCTCGATACTGCTTCATTAAATGAAACACGTTTATCATTGTTAAATAAATTAGTATCGAAAATAATATACAAAATACCAAAAATAATAATTAGTACAATGATAACTAATGTACTCAAGCGGGCTTTACTCATATTTTTCATTTATTCAAAGCTCCTATTTATAACTATTTAGATAATACGAAATAAGCAACGACAATTGCCACGACAACTATAAAGAAAGAAACATTAATAGCAATCTTCATTCCTGTTTTATCTCTGAAGAGTACATTAAATATAACTAAGCTAATAGCTAATGACACTGCAAAAAAAGTAATGGCTAACACTAATTTCAACATAATTAAAAAGATAATACCTATCACTAATAACACGTTGGATACAATTGCCATTGCTTTTAATATATTAGGATTTATCATACGACACCTCTATTCTTTAAAATAATATTTAATATACATGATACATGATTTTTTAAATTTCTGTCGACATAAAGAAAAGAGATCAGAACATCATAGGAGAATATGCTTATCCTAGATAAAATGTTCTGACCTCAAATGTTAATTAGTCTTCTCGAGACATGCCTTTTAATAAGTTTAGCATGTATGTAAGACTACGATTCATATCATCATCTTTTAATACACCCATTAAGCTTCTAATCGTTGTTTTAGAGTTAGGGCTTGCTTGATTTGCAACATGCATACCTTTATTAAGTTTATTAAGCATTTCACTTAAATCTTTAACATTTAAGTCTCCTAATAAGAATACTAATGATGCCATATTTGAAAGTAATCCTGTATAAATATCTTTATTAAGTTCAACAGCAAATTTATTAATAATTACTTGTCTACCTTTAATACCACCATTTAATGCATCTAATATTTTCGCTTCATCTAATACTTTAACTAAGCGTATGGCTTTTAAGATACTGTCTTTGTTTTCAGATATAGCATCCAATACTTCGTTAAGACTTTCTGCTTTAACTTGTTCGGGTGACTTTTGCATACGTTTGATTTCAGTTATTCTTTCTGCCATTAGTCATTCACCTGATTTCCCGGGAAAACATAGTCCTCACGATCCCATTTTTTATCAACTCTAACACTGTATTGTGGATTACGTTGTTTATCTACACGGAAGTTAGTTGGATTCAATGGTGACTTACCACGTTTAGAAATCACTTCCATGCGAGCGCTAGTTCGTTTATATGATGGTGTATCTGTTTCAGGATCCACATCACTATTCGTAAGTGCATTGATCGCACCCATAGCACCATTTTCAAGGGCGTCATTATTTAATGGAATATAAATTTGTTTGCCGCTCACTCTATCAGTAATATGTGCTAATAAAGTAGCTTCACCTGATTCAGAAATGAATTTTAATTCTGCGCCTTCATGAATACCTCGATCTTTAGCAAGTTCTGGTGAGATTTCAACAAATGCGTTAGGCATTTTATATTTAATCATTTCAGTTTGATACGTCATATTTCCTTCATGGAAATGTTCTAATAATCGACCGTTATTAACGTGAAGGTCATAAACTTCATCTTCTTTAAAGTAATTATCAAACGTTAATGGATAAAGTTTAGCTTTACCATTATCAAAATTAAATCCTTCTAAATAAAGTAATGGTTCATCTGTGCCATCTTCATGAACTGGCCATTGTAAACTATTGAACCCTTCTAAACGCTCATAACTTACACCTGAATATAAAGGTGTTAAACGCGCAATTTCATCCATAATTTCGCTAGGATGTTGATAATTCCAATTAAAACCTAAGCGATTAGCAATAAGGTGGAAAATTTCCCAGTCAGGTTTAGAATCGCCTTTAGGTTCTAAAGCTTTATATAAACGTTGAATACGACGTTCTGTATTTGTGAATGTACCATCTTTTTCTAATGATGGGCTTGCAGGTAGTACAACATCAGCATATGTTGCTGTATATGTTAAAAATTCATCTTGAACTACCATAAAGTCTAATTTTTCGAAAGCTGCTTGCACGAAATTGATATTTGAATCAACAATACCAGTATCTTCACCGTATAAATATAGTGAATTGATTTCACCATTATGAATACCTTCAATCATTTGGTGGTTATCACGACCTGGTTTTTTATTTAATTCTACGCCATATTCTCTTTCGAATTTAGCACGAACATCATCCGCTTCAACACTTTGATAACCTGTAATTTTGTCTGGCATACTACCCATATCACTACAACCTTGAACATTATTATGTCCACGTAATGGATAAGCACCTGTACCTGGTTTACGATAGTTTCCTGTAACTAATAATAAATTAGAAATAGCAGTACTTGAATCACTACCGATATCTTGTTGCGTAATACCCATTGCCCAACAAATAGATACTGATTCAGCTTTGGCTACTTCATTAGCAAATTTAATTAAACGTTCTTTTGGAATACCAGTTGTTTCTTCTGCAAATTCCATAGTGAATGTTGATAATGATTCATAATACTTATCAAAATCATCTACCCATTCATCTAAAAAGTCTTTGTCATGTAAATCATGGTCGATGATATATTTTGTTACTGCACTTAACCAAACTAAGTCAGTTCCTGGTTTAGGTTGATAGAATTCATCAGCACGTTCAGCCATTTCATGTTTTCTAATATCAAACACATGAGATTTTTGGCCAAATAGTTTTTGTGCACGTTTCATACGTGACGCGATAACTGGATGTGCCTCTGCAGTATTTGTACCAATAAGTACAGTCATAGCTGCTTTTTCTAAATCTTCAATACTACCAGAATCTCCGCCGTGTCCAACAGTTCTAAATAACCCTTTTGTTGCTGGTGCTTGGCAATATCTTGAGCAATTATCAACATTGTTTGTACCAATAACTTGTCGTGATAATTTTTGCATTAAATAAGATTCTTCATTAGTTGCCTTAGACGAAGAAATAAATGCTAAATGGTCTGCATCATATTTTTCTTTAATTTTAGTAAAGTTATCAGCGATTACATTTAACGCTTCATCCCACTCTACTTCATGGAATTGTCCATCTTTACGTACTAAAGGTTTAGTCAAACGTTGATCTGAATTAATATGGCCCCATGAGAATTTACCTTTAACACATGATGCAATTTTATTTGCTGGTGAATCGTGTGAAGGTTGTACTTTTAATACTTCTCTATCTTTAGTCCATACTTCAAATGAACATCCAACACCACAATATGTACATACAGTTTTAGTCTTATTGATACGTTCTTTACGCATTTCTGCTTCAGAATCTGAAATGGCAAATAATGGTCCATATCCTGGCTCAGCCTTTTTAGTTAAATCAATCATAGCAGCTAATGAACCTGGCTCTGTATCAGTCATATAACCAGCATTACCTTCCATATTGACTTCCATCATTGCATTACATGGACATACTGTTGCACATTGACCACAAGATACACATGAAGATTCATTAATAGGAACATCATTATCCCAAATTACTCTTGGGTGTTCTCTATCCCAATCAATACTAATTGTTTCATTAACTTCTATATCTTGGCATGCCTCTACACAGCGTCCACATAAAATACATTGGTTCGGATCGTAACGATAAAATGGACCATAATCTTTTTCATATGGCTTTTCTTTATATTCATAAGTTTGATGTTGGAGCCCCCACTCATCCATCGTATTATGAATTTCACAATCACCGTTGTTATAGTCACAAACTGTACAATACAGCATATGTTTTTCTAAAATACGATCTAACGCTTCTTTTTGAGAAGCTTGAACATGGTCTGTTGTTGTATTAACTGTCATTGGTCTATCAATTGATGTTCCACATGCTCTTTCAATTTTGCCATCTATTTCTACTGTACAAGTATCACAAGTTTGAATTGGTCCCATTGATTCGTTATAACAAATCGCTGGTACAAATGTATCTCTTGAACGTATGAATTCTAATAAATTGGTACCTGGTTCAACTAAATAATCTGTTCCGTCAAGGGTAACGATTAAATGTTCTTTCATACTTTCACCCCATTATATATTTTTCCGTAATTGCTAACGTCATTTTCTTTTATTCTTATCCAACTACATGCCCCACATATATGAATAGATAGAATCATATTAATTGTATAACTTAAAACATACAATGTTAAGGACTTTTTACATTTTAATATAAAATTAAAGCTTTTGAGAATTGCAAAAAAAGAACAATGGTATTAACTATTAACACCATTGTTCTTTATTAATTGAAATTATGAATTTTTATTACATATTTAGATTTTCTTTTAATAAATTAGCATTTTCTTGAAGCGAACTATCGCTTGGCACAAAGTAATATAATCCATCGTCTTGTATGCCACCTTGTCCATCTAGTTGATGACGATTAACCGTATCATTTGCATCTTTATATTTACTTCTAATAGTATTCAGTTCACCTAATGATAAATCTGTCTTCACATTTTTTTGGATTTCATTCATTAAAGATGGGAAGTGTGCAATAGAAGATGCGCTAGTCATTTTATTTGCCATAGCTTCTAATATCAGTTGCTGACGTTCTTGACGTCCGAAGTCACCACCAGCACCTTCTTCTTTACGACTTCGAATAAAGCTCATTGCTTCTTTTCCATTTACGTGTGTTTTCTTTCCTTTTTCAAAATGAACGCCATTAGTTGTAAAAGTATCATTGCTCACAACATCTATACCGCCAAGTGTATCAATCATATCGTGTAATCCATCCATATCAATGGTTGCATAATGATCAATAGGTACATTCATTAATTTTTCTAATGAATTGATAGACATACTAGGCCCACCATAAGCATAAGCGTGCGCTATTTTCTCTGTTGTACCCTTTCCTACAATTTTAGCTTGTGTATCTCTAGGAACACTAACTATTTCAGTTTTTTTCTTTTCTGGGTTAATTGATAATATCATAATCGTATCACTACGAGAGCCGCCACCCTGTGCCTTACGTTCAGCATCTGAATCTACACCAAATAGTGCAATCGTAAATGGATCACCATTTTTTAAATTAACCTTTCCATCTCTCAAGTGAGAATGGTCTCTATCTAAAGGATTATGTATTTTATCGCCAGTGATAAAAATTTTAGCAACGACATAAATCACTGCTACTAAGGCTAAAATAAATAAAATTCCAATAAACCAAACTAAAATTTTTGCGGGTAGACTCATTTTATTTTTTTCTGATCTGCGCACACCCATCACTCCTTTTCCTTAACTGTGTCACATACTACATACCTAAATAATTATATAATAGAAAATTAATTTTACTATACTTCTAAAGTCTTATTATACAAAAATTAATTTAAAAGAATAATCTAAGTGTCAAATATGGACATCATATAGTGATGAGGCAATATATTTATAATATTACTTTCCGTATCCAGAACCACTATTTAAAATTTCAAGGACTTCTTTATAACATCCTTCATTACTTATAATAAATGGCGCTGCAGTTGATAAGTCTATTTGTTTGCCATCCAATGAACTCATTTTTAAACCAAGTTCTTTTGCAAATAAGAATTGAGCTGCGATATCCCAAGGTTTAGGATTAGTATTGATATGTGCACCAAATTGACCTTTAATCACTCTTAATGAATCTAAACCACATGATCCTATAATTCTATGTCCAAAGGATACCTCATATAATTCATGCATTGTTTCATCATTCAACACTTGTGTATTAAATGATAGAATGGCATCTTTTATATCTATGATTGGCGGGGCTAATAATATTTGGTTATTATCATATGCACCTTTATTTTCAATCGCTTTATATAAATGTCCATGTGGATAATCATAGATATATGATATTTTAGGTTCTCCATCTACGAAATAACCTAGAATTATACAATAATCTTCTTGCTGTTTAACTAAATTCGCTGTACCATCTATAGGATCCATAATCCATACATGGCCTTGCCTAGGATCAATCCCTTCATTGCTCTTTTCTTCAGCAAATAATTGATGATCTGGTAAGTGGTTACTTAAAAATTGTTGAAATTCATTTTGGATTTGCTGATCAACATTCGTCACTAAATCAAATCGATTTAACTTTGTTTCAGTATGCATATCAAAAATTAATTTAGGGATAATATTGTCTATATTTTCTAACCATTCTGTAACCATTTGATCTATATCATTTAGTTGATAATTAGTCATCTATAACACCTCTTTATTTTTTTCTATTTATCATTGTATGTTCAAATTTTATTTAAAAACTATAATTCATTAAAATCTACTCTAACATAGTCATAATATATTGTACTTAAAAATTTTAGTCCTACATTAACATTATTGACATAAAAAAATCGGCTAGTCTTATGCTAGCCGACAAATAGAAAGGAAAGTAAGTAATAAATATTGAAGATGTTTTAGTGTAACTCGAACGATTATCAGCTACCTGTTATATAGCTCTACCCCTTTGTTAATCGCTCCCCCTGTTACAAATAATATATTAACATAAACTTTTTCCGTTTGTAAGCGTTTTCTAAAATTTTTTTGAGATATTTTTCACTTTTTATTTCTAAAATAAGCTACAAATGTCATCATTGTCGCTTATATGATATAATTATTGTAATATGTAATGTTTATTGGAGGTGACTTTCATTGAATAAATTAGAACGTCAAAATCGACTGATACAAGAAATTCAGCAAAGTAATAAGATTACTGCTTCTGAATTAGCAAAAAGATTTAAAGTTTCAAAACGTACAATTCTTAGAGATATTGATGATTTAGAAAATCAAGGTGTACAAATACATGCATCACATGGCAGTCAAGGCGGCTATAAAATTCAAGAATCACAATCAAAAATTGCGCTAACTTTAACAGATGCTCAACTTTCTGCATTATTTCTTACTTTAAATGAAAGTCAATCTTATTCAACTTTGCCCTATGCGAAAGAAATTCAGGCTATTTTGAAACAATGTTTAAGTTTACCGCAAACACGTATACGCAAATTATTAAAAAAGATGGACTATTATATAAAATTTGAAGACACTACTCAGGTTACATTACCCAATATTTTTTCTGATATTTTAATATACTGTTCTGAGCGTAAAGTGATGCTAGTAGATTTTTACGAAGAAGATCGAACTGTTGCTGAAAATGTAATCTTTATTGGATTGTTGTGTAAAGATGGTCAATGGCATGCTATCGTATTCGAAATTGGCTTAGGTTCCACTAGAGAACTTTTAATAAGAGATATACAAGACATTTCTTATTCATTTGAAAAAACAATTAAAACACAAGATATAACAATTGATAACTATCAGCAATTTTTATCAGACCCCACCTGATATATAAAGAACCACTCCTAATTTTATTAGGCTAGTGGTTCTTATGCACTAGCTTTAGCTAGTGTAATCCTTTATTTCACTCCTAATTCATTAGAGGTACTTGCACTTTAGTGCGTAGTAACTCTTATGCATGAACTCTTTAGTTCATGCGAACCTTTTGTTCTTAATAGCTTATTGCTATTAAGTAAGTCATACTAATTTGTTACACAAAAAGTATGACTTTAAATGATTTCTATAACTATCTCACTAGGCGACAATATACATATAGCCTGTGACATCTTTTATGTCACAGGCTATACTTCGTTTTTCTAATAAACAATAAATAGCGTCCATATAAATGATATGAGGTTATTTAATATGTGAATGGTAATTGAGGACGCTAAATTTCTTTTAGCTTTTAAATAACTAACCACCAATATAATTGCTAATATAAAGTATGCCCCAAATTCAAATGGTGATTTCGCACCACTAACATGTATTAAAGTAAACGTTACTGCTGAAATAATCCCCATAAAAATAAAATTAAACTTCTTACCTAACTCTCCGATAAGAATATGTCTAAACACCAATTCTTCAACAATAGGTGCAACAATGACAATTAAAAGAAACGCTATAGGTAAAAATAAAGGTATTTTGAATAATTGATCAAGTGCTAATTCATTTTGCGTTTCACTATACTGTAATGACTTCGGTAAAAATTGCATCAACCACTCATAAAGCGATGATGCTCCAAGCGCTATAAGCAACATGGCAATTAATAATATCCAATGCTTTTTTACATAATTAATTCCATTATTAAATCTTTTGGAAAATGATTTTAAATGCATTAGGTAAAAACTTAAAATTGCAATAATATAACTCATCACTTGTGCAACAGTCGCCATCATTGACTGCATTAATTTATCTGGGTGAGTATAATGTATATTTAATATCCCAAAACCTACCATAGAAAATATTATCAAACCAATAAAGATAATTGGTATTAATAACAAATCTCTCCACGCAATATCTTTAAAACGATACCCTTTGTTCGAAAGTTTCATATTATGTATCCTTTCTTTTTATCATTATATCTAAACGGAGGCTTTATGAATTCACAAGAAACATTTACCCACATAGAATTAAAATTAACTCAACTCATTATGATAACTGAAAAATTAAAGTATTATATACTATTTAATCATAACAAATTCGAGACTACATTAAACGAATTTACCACTTTACTCATTGAAGAATCTCACTGGATGACCTCACAATTATCAGATCAATTTAAACCTACTGATCCAAATTTAAACAATTATAAAAACTTAATCACCTTTCTCAACGAACATCCTTTTAACATTACAAAAAATGGAGACAGTTGCCAAACCATCAATCATTATCAATTAATGATTTTCGACAGTTTAACTTATTATAAATCTTATACCAATTAAAAAACTTCTTTCTCTACAATATTTAATGAATACACATTAACCTCTAAACAACTATTTATTTTAATTTTTATTGTTTTTTAATTTTTTTGTAAAAATTTTATACTTTATTCTAATATGCAAATTGTAAATTAATAATATTAGCGTTATAATCGGATATGATTAAGCAATTATTTGAGGAGGATGATCATGCTTGGTTTCTCGGTATCTATAGGACAAAGATTGAATGAATCTTATATTCTATCAATGGTATCTCAGGGATACGATACCATTTTTACTTCCCTTCAAATACCAGAAGAAGATGATCAATTTAAACTGTCGCATTTGGGAGAATTGTGCCAGTTATTATCGCAATATTCAATCACTTTTATTATTGATGTAAATCCTTCTTTACTTAATCACCACTTTTACAGTTTATTAGATCAATTCTCAAACGGGGAATTTGTTATTAGAATTGATGATCAACTTAATGTGAATCTTATTCTTGATATTCAAAAAAGAGGATATCAATGTTGTATTAATGCTAGTACAATAACGCATCATATATTATCTACTATTTATAGTAATCCAAATATTCGAACACTTATTTATTGTCATAATTATTATCCTAGACCTGATACAGGATTAAGTTTGTCATCACTCCAACAGCAAAATAATCTTATTCATTTGTTCGATCCAAATGCTAAGATATTTGCCTTTATTCCTGGAACAAACTTAAGAGGTCCTCTATACAAAGGCTTACCTACAATAGAAAATCATAGGCATGAACATGCTTTTCAAGCTGTACATGAACTACAACTAACTGGTATTAATACTACCGTTATTGCTGACAATGGTTTAGAAATCAATTTAGCTAAACAACTTTATCAAATATTTGTTCAACATCACTTTGTATTGCATATCAATAATGTCGAAAATAATGATAATCATTTATTAAATCTATTATATGCAAAACACCATGTAAGAATTGATTCGCCCGAACATGTCTTACGTTCTCAAACATCTAGATTAATGGTGAATCAGAAAATTACACCGATTGGTATCGAACAACGTTTGCCTGGAGATATTACTATCGATAACCACCTCAATGGTCGTTATGAAGGTGAACTTCAAATTATTAAAACATCTCTTCCAGGACATTCAAATATCAATCGTCTTGCACGTATTTGTAAACAAGATCTTCCTTTTCTTAAGATCATGCAGCCAGGCGATACTTTTGAATTTATATGTTTAAAGGAGACATAAGCATTGAATGATTTAACAACTGAATCACGTAACGCACAAACAATGCATTTAGATGAAATGTCAATTCAAGATGCACTTAAAACAATGAATCAAGAGGATCAATTAGTTCCTAAAGCTATAGAATCTATTATTCCAAAGTTAACAAACGTTATTAATGAGTCAATTGCAAAATTTAGTCAGCACGGTAGATTGATATACATTGGTGCAGGAACAAGCGGTAGATTAGGTGTACTAGATGCTGCTGAATGTGTACCCACTTTTAACACTTCACCAAATGAAGTAATAGGTATTATTGCTGGAGGCCCTAAAGCGATGACAAAAGCTGTTGAAGGTGCCGAAGATAATGAAGCGCTAGGTCAAAAAGATTTAGAGAATATTGGTTTAACTGAAAATGATATGGTTATAGGTATTTCTGCAAGTGGGCGCACACCTTATGTTAAAGGTGCTTTAACTTATGCTAACAAAGTGGGTGTTACTAGTGTTTCAATCTCATGTAATACAGACAGTAAAATGAGTAAAGTAGCGCAATATGCATTAGAAATACCTGTAGGTCCGGAAGTACTAACAGGATCAACACGTTTAAAATCAGGAACGGCACAAAAACTCGTTCTCAATATGATTTCTACAATGACAATGATAGGTGTTGGCAAAGTTTATGATAATTTAATGGTAGATTTAAAACCAACCAATCAGAAATTAATTCACCGTTCAATACGCATCATTAAAGAAATATGTGATTTCAATGACCAACAAGCAAAGTTACTCTCGGAAAAAGCCGATAAAGATATTAAAACTGCAATTGTCATGAATTTAAGTGACATAACCAAAGATGAAGCACAACAAAAATTACTACAACATAATGGAGTGATTAAGCAAGCCATCAAAGGTTAAAGGAGGCTAATTCCATGAGTAAAGAAGAACGACTTGCTCAAGAAATTATAAAAGCTGTAGGTGGCATCGAAAATATACAGCGAATAATGCATTGTATGACTAGAGTTCGATTAACTATCATTGATTCAAGTATTGTAAATTACGATAATCTACATCAAATTGAAGGTGTCATGGGTATTGTCGAAGATGATCACCTTCAAATTATTGTTGGCCCAGGTATTGTTAATAAGGTCGCTAATAAAATGGCTGAATACAGTCATGTACCATTGGGTGAAGACATCAATCATTCAGAAAATCAAAGCTATAAATCACAAGCTGAACAACTTGCTAACGAAAATAAAAAGCATTATCAAAATTCAAGAAAGCAAAGTAAATGGCAACGTATTTTAAAGTCCATTTCTAACATCTTTATCCCCTTAATCCCGGCATTTATAGGGGCAGGTTTAATCGGTGGTATAGCTGCAGTATTAAACAATATGTTAACTGCGCACATGATATCTGGAGATTTCATGAAACAACTTGTTACCGTATTAAATGTTATTAAAGATGGTATGTTAGCTTACTTAGCCATTTTCACTGGGATTAATAGTGCTAAAGTTTTTGGTGCTACACCAGGTTTAGGTGGTGTTATAGGAGGTACAACATTATTAACAGGTCTAACCGATGAAAATCCTATAAAAAATATTTTCACAGGAGAACCTCTTGTTGCTGGTCAAGGTGGAATTATAGGTGTTATATTTGCCGTTTGGATCTTAAGTATGATTGAGAAGAAACTACATAAAGCAGTACCAGAATCAATAGATATTATTATCACACCCACCCTATCACTACTTACCATTGGTTTATTGACGATATTTATAATAATGCCAATTGCTGGTTTTATATCAGATGGTTTAGTGCATGTTGTGAATTGGGTGATTGACGTTGGTGGTATCTTTAGCGGATTTATTATTGGTGCCTTTTTCCTTCCATTAGTCATGTTAGGACTTCATCACGTTTTTACACCAATCCATATCGAGCTTATTAATAGTACTGGCGCAACCTATTTACTACCTATCGCTGCAATGTCTGGTGCTGGTCAAGTTGGTGCTGCCCTTGCTTTATGGGTACGCTGTCGTCATAATCAACCACTTAGAAATACTTTAAAAGGCGCATTACCCGTAGGTTTCTTAGGTATAGGGGAACCATTGATTTATGGTGTAACGTTGCCACTCGGTAGACCTTTTTTCACTGCATGTCTTGGTGGCGGTATTGGCGGTGCTGTTATTGGAGGAATTGGTCATATAGGCGCTAAAGCTGTTGGACCTAGTGGCTTATCTTTATTACCTTTAATCTCAGACAATATTTATCTAGGTTATATTGCTGGTTTAATTTCAGCATATATAGGTGGCTTTATCATGACATTTTTATTTGGAACTACAAAAAAAATGAGAAACTCTAATAAACTGGGTGATTAAAATGACAAACATTTTATATGAAATAGATAACCAGTATCCCTATTTAACAAAAAACGAGAAAAAAATAGCAAATTATATTCAAAATGCACCACACGAAGTCATAAAGATGAATTCTCAAGATCTTGCACAAGAACTTGATACGAGTCCATCATCTATTATCCGATTTAGTAAAAAATTGGTAGATGGTGGTTTTCAAGAATTAAAAATCGAACTATCAAAGTACATGCCTAAAGAAACAACTGTTTATAATGTTGAATTAGTTGATAATGAAAGCACCTCATCACTTAAAAAGAAGATGCTTGCTCGTGCAAATGGTGCATTAACTAAAGCAAATAATAATCTGAACGATAAAACCGTAGATCTCATTTGCGATCAATTCAAACATTCTAATAGAATATTCATTTATGGATATGGTGCATCTTTTGTCGTAGCGACCGACTTATATCAAAAGCTTTCACGGATTGGTATGAATGCACAACTTGCACAAGAAACACATATTTTCACTACGATGCTTGCTTCTTGTGATAGTCGAGATTGCGTTATTTTTATCACAAACAATGGAACACAAAGTGAAATGCAATCTATTGCTAAAGTAGTTGAAGATTATCATATTCCAATTGTGACAATAACTAGTTCGCCCAACAATACCATTTCTCAAATGTCAGATATCGTACTAGATTATGGTGAAACTGATGAAAATGAAATGCGCATGGGCGCTACAACATCTTTATTAGCACAAATGTTTACGATTGATGTTCTTTATTATCGATATATTGCTTTAAACTATCAATCTTCTTTAGACTTTATTACACAATCTAAAATGGCATTAGATAATTATAGAAAGCATCTTTCTAATATTGACTTTAAGCATTAATTAAATAGGATTAAGTTTAGACTAAAATATTGTCTAAGCTCAATCCTATTGTTAATTATATACATTTCAAATATAGAAAAGCAGCACTAACGCAAGTTTAATGACGTTAATGCTGCTTTTTAAATTGATTTTATTTTAATGTATTATCTTTTTTTAACTTTTTCTCTGCTTTATTATATCTAATAAAGTAATAAATAGTTACAGCAGTTAAGAATACGATACCAATTACTACTGATACTACAGTTTCTTTATTAAATAACATACCGATTAAAACAATAATTAGAAACGCTATTGTTAAGTAACTTGCAACTATACCACCTGGCATTTTAAATGGATGGTTTTTAGTTTCACCAGGATGTAATTTTCTAAAACGAATATGACTGATTAAAATCATAAACCAAGGAATCATACCAGGTAAAATTGAAGCACTATACACATATACAAATATACTATCTGCACCTTTAATAAACAGTGGTAAAATAACGTTTAATAAAGCTCCAATTAAGATTCCTATAGAAATTGCTAATACCGTATAAATTGGTACACCATTTTTCATAACTTTAGTAAAAATCTTAGGTAGTTGACCTTTACGTGCTAATGTATAAATCATACGACTCGCACTAAAGATTCCTGAGTTACAACCAGACATTGCTGCTGTTAATACTACAAAGTTAATTAAACCAGCTGCGAATGTGATACCGACTTTAGCAAATGTTGCTACAAACGGACTTCCGATGCTTCCTAACTCATCCCATGGATAAACTGTAACGATAACAAAGATGGCACCAAGATAAAAAATAAGTATACGCCAGATAACACCGTTAACTGCTTTTACAATATTTTTATGTGGATCTTTAGTTTCACCTGCTGAAATACCAATTAATTCAACACCTTGATATGAACCTATAACGATTGATAGTGCAAAAAAGAAACCGACTATACCATTTGGCATAAATCCACCATGTGACCATAAGTTAGAAAAACCAACTGGATGTCCACCATTACCTAAGCCAAATAATATTAAACCAAAACCTGCTATAATCATTAAAACAATTGTTATAACTTTAATTAAAGCGAACCAAAATTCAAATTCTCCAAAGGCTTTTACTGATACTAAGTTAGCAGCTGCTAATAATAAAATAGCTATAACCCCTGGTATCCATTGAGGTAAATTCGGGAACCAATAATTCATATATTCTCCGACAGCTATAACCTCACTCATACCTACGACTACCCACTGGAATATATTACTCCACGCTGTCATATATCCAGCTGCTGGGTGTATGTAATCACTAGCAAATGTAGCAAAAGAACCAGTTGTTGGATTAATATAAATCATTTCTCCCATAGCACGCATGATTAAAAATAAAAATATACCCGCAATTAAATACGCAAATATTACTGACGGTCCTGTCCATTTGATTGTACTTGTTGCTCCCATAAACAAGCCAACACCAATCGTACCGCCTAGTGCAATCATCTGCATTTGACGTGCACTTAATCCCCTTTGTAATTCGTTATTCTCCATGTTAATAACACACCTCTTTTTTACTAGGATAAAATAATAATAAACTTATTGACGCAATTATACTATAAAATGACAAAATTGAAACAATATTTTAACAATTTATTGAAATCGCTTACAAAACTATTATGACAGTCTTTTGCAAACCCGCAATTTTACTGGATTTGCAATAATTAATTAATTTCAACTTTTTTAAAAATTTCTTTAAAGAGATTTACTTTATGGTTCATTTTAGGTTTATGATATACTTTTCATATATTTATTAAGGAGTACATTATGAGTAAAACATTAATTCAAAAAGCATTAAAAATATCAATCATATTTTTAATTATCTTTTTCTTACTCAATTATTTTTCTGTTAAAAACCCAAATCTACTACCATTAATTGGTAAGTCACTACTGGCAGCAATTGTTTTCTTTATCATATATGTAGTTGCGTTTACCATTTTAAATTCTCCTGAGAGAAAAATGAAATTTGGAACTACTTTGCCTATAGCCATTATTATTGGATTAATTATTGGTGCTATGATTTCACATATAAAAATAGGCGTTTTAATAGGGATTGTAGTGGGTATTATCGCAGGATTTATTTGGGAATATATTGAAAATAGGAACGGAGGACAAAGTTAATGTCTGTCATTATTGGCGTAATTATTCTTATCTTATTAATTATTAGTTTAATACCAAATTATAACGCTTTAAAATTAGCTAAGTCTCAAGGTCAAAAAACCACTCGTTTTGCTATTATGGTTGGTATTGATGCGATATTAATTGTATTGATTTTAGTTACCTTGTTATTAAAAATTATGTAATGAAATATTTTAATCAGTAAAAAATCCGCTTCAAACTGAGTAAGATCTACTCATAATTGAAGCGGATTTTTTATAATCTACCTTGTAATAATAAGAAATATCCAATTGTAGCTAATATTAAATATATCATCGTACCAACAAGAAAAGATCGCACATGTATGTGTAAAGGAATACGTTTATTAAACATAGGACCTAATATCAAGTTTCCAATACCGATAATGATAGGTCCAGCTATGAAAAACAGGATAGTATAAAACATACCATACCTCCTATTTACGACTAAAGAAGCGCTGAACAATATTATCGAAATCAATATCTTTAGCTACATAATTAACAGTAGAGAAGTCTTGTTCTTCAGTCATAACATTTGTATTTACAATAACATCCAAACCGGCACTATTTGCAGCCGTTGCACCATTTACTGAATCCTCAATCGCTAAGCAGTTTGTCGGATTATAATTTAGTTGTTGTACTGCTGTTAAATAAGGTTCCGGATTGGGCTTAACATTTTCAACATCTTCTCTACCTACTATCACTTCTATATATTTATCTAAACCTAGTTTATGAAATGTAGGTAATATATCTTCTCTATGACTACTAGTCGCAATTGCCATCGGTATATGGCGTTGCTTTAAATATTCCATTAATTGTTGAATCGTTTCTATTATTGGTAAATGTCCACTTGTATCATTATGTTCTTTATAAATAGCTGCTTTTTTCTCTGGGCCAATAAGTGCTTCAAGATAATTATGAAGTTCAGTTGCTGCCCCACCTATTGATCTTCTATAAAATTCTAAAGTAATTGGTGATTCATTATGTTTAGTTAAATGTTTATTAATGACATCAAAAAGATGTTTTTCTGTATCGATTATAGTTCCATCAAAATCAAAAACAACTGCTCTATACATATGCGTACTCCTTTATCTTTTTATAATAAAAATTAAATCTCAATGTCTCATATTTTAACATAATCTAGATACTATCTTAGTTAAAAATGGGATTTAATCTTCAGATAAATGAGTCAATTAAATATCTTTACTTCTAGAAGACCAATATTTTGCAAGAATAGGTCCTGAAATATTATGAACTAAGCTAAATACAGCCCCTGGCACAGCAGCTAAAGGACTAAAATGAACTGTTGCAAGTGATACTGCTAAACCAGAATTTTGCATACCTACTTCTATCGCTACGGCTTTTTTATCTTTATAATCCATTCGGAATACTTTAGCTAATACATAACCGATTGTATAACCAAGAATATTGTGTAAGATAACAACTACAAAAATTAACAATCCTGTTTTCAAAATTTGTGTTTTACTACCTGCGACTACAGCTGCCAAAATAAGAGAAATGGCAATAACAGAAATTAATGGTAATGCTGTAGCTGTCTTTTGAGCAAAACGTCTTGCTACCTTTTGGAATACAAATCCTATAATAATTGGAATCAATACTACTTGAACGACTGACCATAACATACTGGCAAATGAGACCTTCAACCATTCATGTGCAAAAATATAGATTAATGCTGGTGTAACAAAAGGCGCAATTAAAGTTGATACACTCGTTATCGCTACAGATAATGCTACATTTGCTTTAGCTAAATAACTCATTACATTACTAGATGTTCCACCTGGACAGCATCCAACTAAAATCACACCTATGGCAATTTCAGGAGGTAATTGAAAGCCTTTAGCAATAAGAAATGCTAAGGTAGGCATAATCGTAAACTGTAAAATAACGCCAATAATGACAGGTTTTGGTGATTGTAAAACAATTTTAAAGTCTTTAGGATCTATAGTCATCCCCATTCCTAACATAACAATCCCAAGCAGGTATGGTACGAAACCACCTAATATTGAGATGTGTGAAGGAAAAATAAATCCAAGCACAGCAGCAAATAACATCCAAAATATAAATGTTTTTGTCGCAAATTGACTGATTCGATTTAACATATAAACACACCCTTAATAGTTAATAATGACAAATATTATCATAACTATTTATAATGGACAATGTTATTTTCAGAATTTTCTTATATTTTAAGTTATTTACGGTCCCTGTAATTAGATTTTAATAAAGTCCTTTAATCCATGATTCTCATAGTATTGACTAATGAAATATTCTTTTTTTACTAGTCTTCATTCAAAAGTCCTAGTGAATATCAAAAAGAAGCATGGTACAATCATTTTAAAGCAACAAAAACTATTACCCTACTTAACAATAAATTTCTAAACCATGAATGTTAGCAATCGGGAGGCATAACATGTTGATAGACAAATTTGAAACTTACATTATAAATATCGCAGATTTAAAATCTCGATCATCTCGCAAATCATTATCAAAGCTATGTAAGCAGATTAAATTTTGCGAATCCTTTCAATATCAAATATTTAAACAACAAGGTATGTATGCTTTAGAAGTGAGCTTACCAAAACAACAATTACCTTATTTTATTAGCTTTTTAAGTTTTCATAATTTCACTATTTATCAAATATTATCACCAAAACAACTTGATGAACTACTTGATTCAGATCATTTATATCAATCAGCTAAACGATTTGAACTATCTATTGACGGATTACAAGATGCTTTTATTAAAGACAAAGTGATAGATATAATGAATATGTTTATGAATCATTATGATATTAGCTATACATTAAATAAAAATTGTGCAAGTATCATTTGTCCACCTGAAGTTTTTTCTAAATTATTACATACAGTAGCAACACGTAATATAGATATCCTATCAGCTAGTTATAAATCTAAAATGATTCATAAAGCTAGAATTTCCTAATTCAATTAACTATAAAAGGGATTCCAAAACGATATATTTTGGAATCCCTTATTTTTATTTATTATTTATCATTTTCATCATAAACCAGATGTTCAAACGATTCTCTAACCTGTGGTACAGACATTCCTACTACCACTTGAACACTTTTACCACTTTTAACTAGACCGTGAGCCATTTGATTATGTGTAAAATAACTACTATCTTCTACTTTATTTTCATCTTTCACAGTTAAACGTAATCGAGTTGTACAGTTAGTCACATCTTTAATGTTCTCTTTACCGCCTAAACCATCTAAATAATATGCTGCTTTATCATCATACTCATTCCCAGTTGACGTATGTTTTGTAGCATCTTCTTGTCCTTTTTTCTCTTTATAATCTTGTTTAGAGAATAGTTTAACTTCTTCTTCATTTTTGCGTCGTCCAGGTAATGGAATATCAAATTTTAATATTAAGAATCTGAATAAAACATAATATATACCTACGAATATAAGTCCTATTACCACTTGAATCACATATGTCATCCAGTGTTCTTTACCAAGGGGTATCCAGTTAGTAGCTAAGAAATCTAGGACGCCACCACCCATATTACCAACTAAACCGAAACCGTACATAATTGTATCCATTGTTGCAGCTAACAATGCGTGTAATACGAATAAGAATGGTGCGATAAATAAGAATGTAAATTCTAAAGGTTCAGTAATACCTGCTACAACAGCTGTTAATGTTGCAGGTATTAATAAAGCTGCTACTTTTTTACGGTTTTCTTTAGGTGTTGTTGAATACATAGCTAATGCAATACCTAAACAACCAAATACTTTACCATTTCCTTGTAGCATAAAGCCATATGGAAATTGTTCTTTTAATGGTTTACTGCTTTCGGCAAATTGATTTAAATGTTGTAACCATTCCGCTTTAAGTCCATGATTCACGACTACTGGTCCAACTTCAATTGGTGCATAAATAAAGTGATGTAAGCCAGTAGGTATTAATACCCTTTCTAAGAAGTGGTATAACCATACTCCTACATAGCCTGAACCAATAATAAAATGTTGGATAGATGCAATACCATTTTGAATAGTTGGCCATACTACGCAAGTAATTGCAGCAACAGGTAACATCACAAAGAAAGAAATCGTTACTACAAATGTTAGACCTTGGAACACACCTAACATTTCTGGTAAACGTTTACTATAGTAGCGATTATGTATCCAAGTAATGATCCCTGAAATGATAATACCACCTAAAATATTAGTATCTAATGTCTCGATACCCGCTATTGCTTTTAATCCAGTAACATTTTCTACACCTTTTTCCAAGTTAGCACCAAATGTATGTGGCCACTGCGTTAATATCGCATTGATAAATGTATTAAACATTAAATAGCCCATTAATGCTGCTAGTGCGGCATGACCTGGTGCTTTTTTAGCTAATGATAGTGGTAATCCTACTACAAATACGATTTCCATATGATTGAAAATAACCCAACCACCAGATTCTATCACTGACCAAAATTTAAACCAAAACGTATGTTGATCTGCTAAACCACCCATTATAGTAGGATTTTTAAATAAAGTTGCAAATCCAAGGACAATACCAAAGAAAGCAAACATTAATACCGGCACAATCATTGCGCTACCAAATCGTTTGATTGCATTCATTATAATAACCTCCACATCCCAATGTCGTTTTATTCGTATCAAACCTCGTATTTATAAACAAGGTGTCACCGAAATATCTTATATCTAATATATAGTAAACGCTTACATACTCTCAATGTCATTGACGAATTTTGAAAGTATTTTGTATAATCAGATTATGTTTTCATATGATGAAAATTTTTTCAACATTAATAAACGAGGTGTCATCATGATTTTAGATGAACGAGTTAATATGAATTTTAATCAACTTAATGACAACGATTTGCAAATTGCACATTTCGTTAATAACCATATAGATTTATGTAAAAATTTAAAAATACAAGACTTATCTCAACACACACATGCATCTAATGCGACTATTCACCGCTTCACGCGTAAATTGGGGTTTGATGGTTATAGTGATTTCAAATCATTTTTGAAGTTTGAAAGTGAAAAGAAAAATCAGTTACCATCTGACTCTATTGAATCTTTTAGACAAGAAATTGAAAATACATTTAGTTATTTAGATAGAATTGATTATGAGTTATTAACAAATAAAATGAACGAGGCTGGAACAATATACTTATATGGTACAGGGCGAGCACAAATGAATGTGGCTGAAGAAGCACAACGTATCTTATTAACTATGCACAAAAATATTATTATTCTCCATGATGTTCATGAATTAAAGATGGTTTTAAACAAGACAGTGCCTCAAGACTTGTTCTTTATCATTTCCTTATCAGGCGAAACATTTCAACTGAAAGAAGTAACTCAGCTATTAAAATTACGCCAAAAATACTTTATATCAGTAACAACGATGAAAGATAATACATTAGCCCAGCAAGCCGATTATAATGTTTATGTATCTAGTAATACTTTTTATTTAAATGATGGCACTGATTATTCTAGTTTTATCAGTTATCATATTTTCTTTGAAACATTACTTCGAAAATATAATGAACGTAAGGAAAAAGAAGAACTCAAATAAAAAACGCAAGCATCGGTAACCTAAATGTTTAGGTTAAACCAATTTGCTTGCGTCTTTTTAATTATTTTTTTGTTCTTCAATTTCTTCTAATACAGTATTCATTTTATCAAACATTAATTCGAAACCATGTGCTGTAGAGTCATGATATTCTTTCTTTTTCTGTTTGTACTCAAGATTAGTCAATCTTCTTTCACGTTCAATATAAGATTGGTAATAGAAAAACATTTGTGTGCCACCTGATTCACGTTCGAAGAATTCAACTTCAATAATATCTTCTTCGTTACTTAATCCAGGCATACCAATAGTCATTTTGACAAATTCATCCATCACTAATTCTTCATAAGTACCTTCAATAATATTTTGCTTACCATTTCTACTATCTACAATGCGGTACTTACCGCCTTCTTGAACGTCAGCTTCAAATGATTTATTCGTACGTTTAGACGTCATAAACCATTGTTTTAAAATATCTTCTTTTGTCCAAGCTTCATAAATAGTTTCAGGTGAATATTTAAATAAACGTTCAATATCAATTTCTACATATTCATTTTCCACATTATACTTTGCCACTATATGTCACCTACTTTCACTCTTATTTCTATTCTAACGTATTTACTCAAACTTCCAAACATTTATCCTTAAAAATGCTTAATCTTTGATACATTTAATCTAATTTACCATTAAACCCTATTATTTAAACATCTCTATTATAGAAACTAAGGATAACATTATTTTCATAACAACCATTTAAAAAATCCGAGACTTAGTTCAGTCTCAGATTTATATTAAAATATGATTCATTAGTCAACATTTACGCTATCGCTTTTTTAATTTTGGATAACCTAAGATGATTGCTATTAATCCACAAATACCTAACATAATCGGATAAATGCTATAAGGTACTAGTAAAAATGGTGAGATGCCTGCTACACCAGCAGCAGAAATAACTTGTGGACTATATGGTAATAATCCTTGGAAACAACCACCAAATATATCTAATATACTTGCTGATTTACGTGGATCAACATCATATTCATCAGCGATATTTTTGGCTAATGGTCCTGACATAATAATTGAAATCGTATTATTAGCAGTTGATATATCTGCAACACTGACTAAACTAGCAATACCTAATTCCGCGCCTCGTTTAGATCTTACTCTGTCTCTAACGAAATTGAGCAACCAATCAATCCCGCCATTATGTTGTATCAGACCGACTAAACCACCAATAAGTAAAGCAATCATTGCAATATCTTCCATTCCGATAATACCTTTGGATACTGCATTCAATAAACCTTTCCATCCGAAAGAGCCGTCGATAAGGCCAATCATTCCAGATAAAACTGTCCCACCAATCAGAACAATAATAACATTAACGCCCACTAATGCTAATATCAACACTAGTAAATATGGAATCACTTTAACTAATTGGTAATCATAACTTTTAGTATGATCCATGGAAATTCCATTCGTTAATAAAAATAGAATAATAATTGTTAAAATCGCACCTGGTAATACAATTCTAAAATTGACTTTAAATTTATCTTTCATCTTTGTATGTTGCGTACGTACTGCTGCAATCGTTGTATCTGAAATCATAGAAAGGTTATCTCCGAACATCGCACCGCCAACTACTGTTGCCATTGCTAGTGCTGCTGATACGTCAGTAGCTTGTGCAAAACCAAATCCAACAGGTGCAATCGCTGCAACTGTTCCAACTGAAGTACCCATAGAAATAGAAACAAACATACAAATGATAAATAAACCTACAATGATTAAGTTTTCAGGAATAAGTGACAAACCAAGATTAACAGTTGAACTCACGCCTCCCATTTTCTCTGTAGTCGTTGAGAAAGCGCCTGCCAAAATAAATATGAGCATCATTAAAATAATATTTGAATGTCCTGCTCCTTTAGTAAATACTTCTACCTTAGTAGCAAATTTTTCCTTACGATTCATTAATAATGCAACGATAACAGTTATTGTAATCGCTACATTTAAAGGCATAGTGGTGAAATCTCCTGAAATAATACCTACACCTAAAAATAACAGCATAAATAATAATAAAGGAAATAACGCCCAAGCATTACCCTTCTTAGTTTTTTCCATAATTAGACCTACTTCCTATATTAATAAAAAATACCTCTTTTCTAATTATTTAAGAAAAGAGGTTTGCCTTCAATTACTATCCCCTTATCTTCAAACCTCAATTGGTTTCTGGAATTGGCACATTATTTTATGATGCCGAAGCTTCATAGGGCCAGTCCCTCCACTTCTCTAGATAAGTGATTTGCATTTAAATTTTACGTTACAAGATAATTCCAATAACGTCAATCATAAATTATAATTTCGTCGTAAAGTATTTATCATAGATAATTAATCCTATTGCTACTAATAATAGTAATCCAACGGCTACACCAAAGACAATCCACCATTTTAGATAAAGCGCGATTATCATAGCTATAATAGAAATAATGGTAACGATAATGGCTACTAATTTAAGTTGGCGTTCAAGTTTTTCAGAAATGACTTTATACTCATGATTGGGATTATTTCTATTATAAACATCTATTTTTAATTTAGATTCTAAAAAGTAAATGAATGAAGATGCTAATAATAATAGTAAAAACCCAATCCAAGGGTTTGCGCTTTGTAATAAAGCTACTGAAGCAAAACCTATATAAAAAATCCCTGCAATACAACCTAATAATCGATCTGTGATTGGACTAATCCATATCTTGTTATGTTTAATATTTCGATTTACAAAATATAAATTCTTCAATATATTGCTAATAACGAATATTGGTACTACTATAAAGAAAAACCATTTAAATGATGGGAAGAATGGAATAAAACTTATACCTATAACTAATGCAATAAAAGGAATTAATCTAATGATTTGATCTTTATTCATATAGTGTGCTCCTTTATATTTAAAAGATATTTATACAACTAACTAATCACTTTCCCCTATTATTTCTGATTACTGTAATTAAAGTTAAAGCACTTTACATAATTTTATTATTTATTTTGTATTATAATTATACATTATTCGCATTTAATTACCAAATTCATTTTGAATTTATTTAATTTAAACTATATGTTAAACATAAAAAAGTCGATAAAGCATCTTAGCTTTATCGACTTAAATTTCAATTATCCATTTAAAATTTCTAATCTATTTGAATGCCGCCTGTGACACCAAATACTTGTCCAGTTGTATAACTAGATTCTTCTGCAGCTAGTAAAACATAAGTACCAGATAATTCAACTGGTTGACCTGCTCTACCTAATGGGGTTTGTTGACCAAATTCAGGAATATTAGATTGTGGTTGGCCTCCTGTAATTTGTAATGGAGACCAGAATGGACCAGGTGCGACGCAGTTAACTCGGATACCTTTAGGACCAAGTTCTTCAGATAAACTTTTAGTTAGTGAAATAATCGCTGCTTTTGAAGCGGCATAGTCGTGTAATATTGGGCTTGGATTATATCCTTGTACAGATGATGTTGTAGTAATTGATGCACCTGGTTGTAAATAATCAAGTGCTTTTTGCACTGTCCAAAAGATTGGGTATACGTTAGTTTCAAATGTTTCTGAGAATGATTGTGTATCAAATCCTTTAATGTCATCATGATATTGTTGATGACCTGCCACTAAAGTTACATTATCCAATCCACCTAATTGTTCATAGGCTTCTGCGACCATGTCATAGTTAAATTGTTCATTTCTAACATCACCAGGGATAAGCACTGCTTGTTGTCCTGCTTCTTCAATGACGTGTTTAACTTCTTGTGCATCTTTCTCTTCACTTGGAAGATAATTAATTGCGACATCTGCACCTTCTTTAGCATAGGCTATAGCTGCTGCACGTCCAATAGCTGAGTCGCCACCTGTGACTAACACTTTAAATCCTTTTAATCTGTCATGACCTATATATGATGTTTCACCACAATCTGGCTCTGGTGTTAAATCACTTTGCAAACCAGGGAGTGATTGTTCTTGTTTTTCATATTCAGTTGTTTTAAATTTATTTCTTGGATCTTGTGCTGACATTTCAAAATCATCTCCTAATATCTATATGTTCTGTTTATACCCAAGTATATCTACTCTCTAATCATTTTTAATTTTTCTAAAATTTAATTTAATAAAAAACACAGTTACTATTGATTTCTTTTTAAAATACAATAGCAACTGTGTTAATTTTATTGATTTAGTAATTTTTTAACTAACTCTACAAAATATGAAGGAACCTTTTCCAATATACGTTCATCCGGATCAAATAGAGGATGATGTAAATCATATTCACTGTTTGAACCAATAAATGCAAATACACCAGGATAACTTTCAGTGTAGCCTGAGAAATCTTCTCCGATTGTCAGTGGCAAGTCCATAATTGAAACATTATAACCAACTGTTTCTGCCACTTCAATTGCGGTCTCTGTTAACTGATCATCATTAATAACAGTACCAGGCAATCTAGTATATTGGCATTCTACTTCTATATTAAATGTCTTCGCTAGGCCACTCGCTATATCTTTCATTCTTTGTTCAATATAATCTCGATGTTCAGGTTTAAATGATCGCACAGTTCCTTGTACATATGCATGATCTGCAATAACGTTCCATGTATTCCCACATGAAATTTCTCCAATAGTAACAACTGCGCTATCAAACGCAGATAAATTTCTACTTACAATTGTTTGTAGACTATTGATAAGCTGTCCTAATGCTACAGTTGGATCATTTCCTTGTTCAGGTTTAGCAGCATGTGCCCCTTTACCTTTAATTTTAAATTCAAATCGGTCGACAGCAGAAGTAATTGCTCCTTTTTTAATAGCAAATTCGCCTATATCCATTGTAGGATAATTATGAAAACCTAAGACCGCTTTGACTCCATCTAATGCTCCTGTTTTAACTATTTTTCGAGCACCATAACCTAATTCTTCAGCAGGTTGAAATATAATTCTTACACGGCCATTTAATTCATTTTCTTGTGCTTTTAATTGAGTTGCCACACCTAAAATACTAGCCATATGTATATCATGACCACAAGCGTGCATAACGCCTTCATTAGTAGAGGTAAATTCATGTTCTACTTGTTCATCAATTGGTAGCGCATCTATATCAGTTCTGACAGCTATTAATTGATCGCCTTTACCTACTTCAGCAACTAATCCAGTATCTAAAGGTAAATCTAATATGGTAATGTGGTGTGCTTCTAAAATACGTTTAAGTCGTTGTGTCGTTTCATATTCCTTTTCTGATAGTTCCGGAAATTGGTGAAAAGTCCTTCTCCAATTCACATAATCAGTATAATTAGTCATTTGTAACATCCCCCTTCTTAAAGAGATAAAATATTATATAATAAATAATCGTGCCCACTATTACACCTATAGCTAAATTATTAGTCATAAGAATAAGTATGATAGTTAATAACATAATACTACTATGCATAATCGGCGCTTCTTTAATATGACTCACTGTACGTCTATCGAATGTATTAAGAGAAACTGTTACTAATACAACAGCTAGCACTACCATTGGAATTAAACCAACTATTGGCCCTAATAACACCATACATAATACTAATAAAATACCAGTCATTAATGTAGATAGCCGAGTTGTTGCGCCCATTTTATAATTAAATTTAGATTGTCCTACTAACCCACTAGAACCATAACCACCGACAATACCTACGATAATGTTAGAAATTCCTTGTCCTCTTATTTCTTTATCTTTATTAGATGTTGTGTTACTGATTGCATCCATCATATTCGCAGTTAAATTAGTTTGAATGACTGAAATCACTGACATCGTAAATGCATACTTAAATATAATCAACCAATCAAAAATTGTCATTGATGAATTTAGGGATGTTAATTGTGGCATTTTAAATTTAATATTAGCTAAATCGTGAACATACTGTAAATGTGGGTGAATCATTGTCGTTAATAACGTAATGATGATAATAGCTACTAATGGTGCAGGTATGGTTTGAATCCATTTTCCAGATAGATAAATCACTATAAAGGTTAAACACGCAACGATATATGTAGATAATGATACACCGAATATATATTTAATTTGAGTAGTTAATAGTAATATCCCCAATGCATTCATAAAGCCAATGACAACAGTTTTAGGGATATAATTAAGTAATTTATCTATATGACAAAAGCTATATATAATTAAAAGGACACCCATCATTATTGTTGCTAAAAATAAATAATGTGTGCCATATTGATTAACTAAAGGTGCACCTATAATAGATATGCCACTACTTGGACCTGAAACCATTGCAATTCTTTTTCCCAGTATACTCATTAAGCACATCATTAACCCACAACTCATTAATCCAATTGAAGGTGGAACATGAACAATAAAAGAAAATGCTATAGTTACAGGTAATAAAGCTAACCCCATTAAAATACCGGAAAGTATGTTTTGTCGATATTGGCCTTGCCATTGTTTTAAGTATTGCGTTCGTACCAACATCATGTGTAGCCAACTCCTTATAAATTCATGTTAACACAATTGTCAAACTATTCTAATAAATGTACATTTTTTCTCTTATATATAAAAAGAACCGTGTCTTCATATCGACACGGTTCCACATGGTTAAATTATGAATGAATTAATCTAATGAAAATTCGTTATCAACAATGACTCTACCATCTTTGATAACTTTTTGTGCATGGTTAATACCAAAGTGATAAGGAATATATTCGTGGTTAGGTGCATTCCAAATAACGATATTGGCTTTGTCACCTTCATTAATTGTACCTGCATCTAAATCAATCGCTTTTGCTGCATTAACTGTAACAGCATTCCAAATTTCATTTGGAGATAGTTTTAATTTTAATGCAGCAATCGCCATAGCTAATTGTAAGTTATTCGTTACACTACTACCTGGATTGTAATCCGTTGCAATAGCAATTGCACCGTTATTATCTAACATGCCTCTTGCATCAGCATAGTCATTTTTATCTAAATAAAATGTTGTAGCTGGTAATAGTACTGCTACTGTATCACTGTTTTTTAATTTTGCTTTACCTTCAGCGCTTGAAGCAACAAGGTGATCTGCAGAAATGGCATTTTCATCAATTGCTAATTCTAAGCCACCTAATGGGTCTATTTCATCAGCATGAATTTTCACTTTGAATCCTGCTTCTTTAGCTTTTTGCATATAATGTCTAGATTCTTCAACTGAGAATACACCTGTTTCACAGAAGATATCTGCAAAATCAGCATATTCCTTAACTTCTAGAAGTAATTCAATCATTTCATTTAAGAATGCTTCATTTGATTCTGCTTCCTCAGGTACTGCATGTGGTCCTAAGAAAGTATGTTTCATATCTAATCCATATTTCTCAGCTAAACGATTAGATACTCTTAATTGTTTAAGTTCATTTTCTTTATCTAAACCATAACCACTTTTACTTTCAACACCTAATACACCATGTTGAACCATAGTTAATAAGTCATGTTCTGCTTTTTTGAATAAGTCATCTTCGCTAATTTCACGTGTAGCTTTTACTGTTGAAAGAATGCCACCGCCAGATTCTAATATTTCTAAATAAGATTTCCCTTGACGTTTAAGTGACATTTCGTGTTCTCTTGAGCCACCGAATATTAAATGCGTATGTGCATCAATTAAGGATGGAGATACTACTTTACCAGTAGCATCTATGATTTGTTCTGCTTCATATTTATCTGTATAAGGGCCAGAATAAACAATCTTTCCATCTTTTACTACAACTGTACCATTTTCAATAACATCTAATTCATCAAGTTCTGCACCTTTTAATGGACGATCAGTAGATTTTGGTAAAATAAGTTCTTTGATATTTTGAATAATTAAATCATTCATTATTTATCCTCCGTTTCATCGATCATAGGAATTTTGATGCCTTTGTCTTTCGCAGTTTGAATTGCGATATCATAACCAGCATCTGCGTGTCTCACTACTCCCATACCCGGATCTGTAGTTAATACACGTCCTAATCGACGATCTGCACGTTCTGAACCATCAGCTACAACAACCATACCAGCGTGTAGAGAATAACCCATACCTACACCGCCACCGTGATGGAATGAAATCCAAGAACCACCAGCTGCAGTGTTAATTAAGGCATTTAATACCGCCCAGTCACCAACTGCGTCACTGCCATCTCTCATACCTTCTGTTTCACGGTTTGGACTAGCTACTGAACCTGAATCTAAGTGATCTCGACCGATAACGATTGGTGCTGAAATTTCACCGTCACGAACTAATTTGTTTAGTGCTAATCCCATTTTCGCACGTTCTTCATAGCCTAACCAAGCAATTCTTGATGGTAAGCCTTGATAAGCAATTTTTTCTTCAGCTAAATCTAACCAACGAATTAATTTTTCATTGTCTGGGAATAATTTTCTCATTTCTTCATCTGCACGTTCGATATCTTTTGGATCTCCACTTAATGCAGCAAAACGGAATGGTCCTTTACCTTCACAGAATAATGGTCTAATGTATGCTGGCACAAATCCTGGGAAGTTAAATGCATTTTCTACACCATTGTCGTAAGCAACTTGACGGATATTATTACCATAGTCAAATGCTACTGCACCTTGTTTTTGGAATTCTAACATTAATTCTACATGTTTAGCCATTGAGTCTTTAGATAATTCAACGTATTTCTTAGGATCTTCTTTACGTAATTGTTTAGCTTCTTCTACTGAATAACCTTGAGGTACATAACCATTTAATGGGTCATGTGCACTTGTTTGGTCAGTAATGATATCAATTTTGAATCCTTTGTCTAAAATAGCTTTGTGTAAATCTACTGCATTACCAACTAGACCGATTGATAAAGCTTCCCCTTTTTGTCTAGCATCTTCAGCTAATTTTAATGCTTCATCTAAATCTTTAGTTTTTACATCACAATATTTTGTTTCTACACGTTTATCAACACGTGTTTCATCGACTTCAACACAAATTGCCACACCATTATTCATTGTTACAGCAAGAGGTTGAGCGCCGCCCATACCGCCTAATCCTGCAGTTAATGTCACTGTACCAGTTAAATCACTGTTATATTCTTGGTTACCAAGTTCTGCGAAAGTTTCATATGTTCCTTGAACAATACCTTGTGAACCAATATAAATCCAACTGCCTGCAGTCATTTGTCCATACATAATTAAACCTTTTTTATCTAATTCATGGAAGTGATCCCAGTTTGCCCATTTAGGTACTAAAACTGAATTTGAGATTAACACACGTGGTGCTTCTTCATGAGTTTTAAATACTGCTACTGGTTTACCAGATTGTACGAGCATTGTTTCATCTGCTTCTAAGTCTCTTAATGTATTTTCGATTGCTTCAAATGCTTTCCAGTTACGTGCCGCTTTACCGATACCTCCATAAACAACAAGTTCTTCAGGATGTTCAGCTACCTCTGGATCTAAATTATTATAAAGCATTCGTAATACCGCTTCTTGTTCCCAACCTTTACACTCGATATCTAAACCTTTTTTTGCATGAATTTCTCTCATTACTATCTCTCCCATCCGAAATAATATCTATAAATTCAAAGTTTTTAATATGTACACTTATAGAATAACCTAAATAATCAAATAATTTAGACTATTGAACATGTACTAAATTAAGTTCTTACACGCCCATTATATTATGCTAAAATATAGATAACAAATATAAATAAACTAATTATTTATAGGTATAAACTATAACTAACTGGAGATGACTTATGAAAATCATTCAATTAGAGTACTTTTTAGCCGTTGTTAAATATAATAGTTTTACAAAAGCTGCCAATTTTTTACATATCAGTCAGCCCTCTTTAACAGCTGCTATTAAAAAGATGGAATCAGATTTAGGCTATGATTTATTTATGCGCACTACAAAAGATATTAAAATTACCGAAAAAGGTATTCAATTCTATAAATATGCGGAACAATTAGTTCAACAATATCGATCAACAATAGAAAAGATGTATGATTTAAATATTTCATCTGAACCGAGAATTAAAATTGGTATTTTAGAATCAACAAGCCAATGGATGGCAAATGTTATTCACGCTCATCATACTCAATATCCAAATCAACAATATCGTATTAATGAGGTACATGATCAACATCAATCAATTGAACAACTTATTAACTTTGATGTGCATTTTGCTTTAACAAATGAAGAAATTAGGCACCAAGATATTACTTCAATTGCACTTTACAAAGAATCCTATATTTTACTAACACCTAAAGATGCTTTTCCTAAACAAAAGACAATTCAACTAGATAATCTACCTTTAATATTACCTAATAAAAGCTCACAAGTTCGTAAACATTTAGATGATTATTTTAATAGAATGAGTATACATCCTAATATTATTATGGAATCTGATCGCTTTGAGTCAGCTACTAATTTTGTACATTTAGGTATAGGATATGCTGTTATTCCACGATTTTATTATCAATCGTTTAATACTAGTAATTTAGACTATATTAAAATACGTCCTAATTTAGGTCGCAAAATTTATATCAACTATTTAAAAAAGAGAAAGCACTCTGAACAAGTACTTTCTCTCATCGAACAATGTATTGAATATTGGAATTTATAATAAGAAATGGTGTACTAAGTTAGCAATCAGTTTCGCAGTTCTATTATCTTGATCATACTTAGGATTCATTTCTGCGATACTAACTGATTTAACCTTATCACTTGGTACAATACGTTTAGCTAATTCAAAAACTGTGTGTGGATAGATACCTAATACTGCTGATGCGCTGACACCTGGTGCAAAGGCACTATCTACAACATCCATACAAATTGTAAACATAATCACGTCATGATCATGAATAAAGCGTTCAATCATATCTTTAATTGGTGGGGATACTTGATGTAGCAATTCATCAGCATAAACAAATGAAATGCCTTTTTCCTCTGCGTAGTCAAATAACCCTTGTGTATTGCCACCTTGAGATATACCTAGAACCATATAGTCGGCATTATCATCTTGTTCAAGAATCTGTCTAAAACTAGTTCCTGACGTTGATTCTCCTTCATCACGTGTATCAAAATGGGCATCAATATTAATAACACCAATGGATTGATTAGGATAAACTTTTCTAGTAGCTAAATATTGAGCATAAGCAATATCATGGCCGCCACCTAGAAGAAATGTTTGTTTGTGATTGTGAATAGATTTCGCTGCTAACTCTGCAAATTCTTTTTGTGTATCAATTAGTTGTTCGTTATCGTGCTCTACATTTCCGTAATCAACAATTTGTTCACATTGATTTAAATCTGGTAATCCTGCAAATGATTGTTTAATCGCATTAGGGCCTTCTTTAGCTCCAACTCGACCTTTATTTAGTTCAACGCCTTTATCAACGGCATAGCCTAACATACCTACACCTTTTTGTTCATTACTATACTCCACATTTCTTAAATCATTAAATTGAATCGTTTGAAAATGTCTAAATTGTTTAGAATCTGTTTCACTATCAAGTCTTCCTGTCCATAAGCTTGGTTCGGCTTGTTGATACATTGCTCTTCCCCCTTGATTTCATTCACTAACATTATATTTTAAGTATAACTTTAGCTTATTTTTTATTCAATGTAGTTATTTTATTCCCGATTCACTGAAATTTAATTACGTTTATAATTCATTCCTATTACATTTTGATGATAATTGAAATAGACAATTTATCTAACATCTTATAACATGTATAATTGTAAATAAAAATAATAATTGCTTGTTTCCGTAATGGAGGTTACATAAAATGAAAAACAATCGAATTTCTGGGTTTCAATGGGCAATGACAATATTCGTATTTTTTGTCATTACGATGGCCTTATTCGTAATACTTAGAGATTTTCAATCGGCAATTGGAGTAAAAAGATTTGTCTTCGATATTACTGATCTTTCTCCTTTTATCGCTGCAATCATATGTCTACTCGTCTTTAGATATAAAAAAGATCAGATGGCGAGTTTAAAACTATCATTGAGCCTTAAAGTTGTGGAGCGTATATTACTCGCTTTAATCATACCTTTATTTATATTTATCATAGGTATGTTCTGTTTCAACACGTTTGCAGATAGTTTCATACTTTTACAGGCATCAGATTTATCAGTTTCAATAACTGCTATTATAATTGGCCATTTAATTATGGCATTTGTAGTAGAATTTGGTTTTCGTTCATATTTACAACATATTGTAGAAGTTAAAATGAATACTTTCTTTGCAAGTATCGTAGTTGGTATCATTTACTCAATCTTCAATGCCAATACTACATACGGAATAGAGTTTGCTGGTTATCATTTCTTATATACATTCGCATTCTCTATGATTGTAGGTGAATTGATTCGCGCAACTAAAGGTAGAACAATTTATATAGCTACTATTTTCCATGCTGCTATGTCATTTGGTTTAGTATTCTTGTTCAGTGAAGAAGTTGGTGACTTATTCTCTATGAAAGTCATCGCATTGGCTACTACTGCAGTAGGTTTAATCTATATTATTTTAAGCTTAATTATACGTGCCATCTTCTATAAAAAGACAAAACAAAGTTTAGACGAAGTTGAACCTAATAATTATTTAGATCACGTTAATGACCATTCTAATGATAGTGAAACTAATAATGAAAATAATCATAATGATATTCAAGAAGATGACGCATCTGATTCTCGTAAACATAATCAATCCTCTGATAATGAACAACATTCTAAAACGTCTATTGATGATGAACAAGAACATGACAATGATTCTTCTGATTATTTAAGAGAACATACTTCTTATAAACAAACACGCCGTTCATCACGTCGTTCATCAGTTGTATCTGAAGCACAGAATGAAATCAAGGACTCTGAAAATTCTAGCCCTAATAACAAATACTAATTATTTTAAACTCATCCATTCAATTTATTGAATGGATGAGTTTTTTGTTTTAAATATAGATATTTGGGGGTAAACTCTTTCAGTAATAATTTAATTGTAACTATGATTTTAAAAGGAGTAATACAATGAATATAAAAGATAGTAACAACCCTATTACAATTATCGGTGGTGGCATTGGTGGGCTGACTTTAGCTAGAGTGCTATATGTAAATGGTATTCCTGCTAAAGTTTATGAATCTGATGCCTCTCGTGATGCAAGAACTCAAGGTGGACAATTAGATATACATGAATATAATGGACAAGTCGCCTTAGAAAAAGCTAACTTATTGGACGAATTCCAATCAATTATTCAAAAAGGCGCTGATGCCTCTCGCATCGTTAACCATAATGGTGACATACTTTTAGATTTACCGGATGATGAATCAAATGGACGACCTGAAGTATTACGTGGTGATTTAAGAAATATGTTAATAGACTCATTGCTACATGATATGATTGTTTGGAATAAAAAAGTGGATCATGTTGAAAAATTGGATAATACACAATATAAAGTGGTATTTAGAGATGAGACATCTGTAACTACAGACAAACTTATTGGTGCTGACGGTGCTTGGTCTAAAGTTCGTAACATCTTAAAAGATATTAAACCACATTATTCAGGTTATACATTTATTGAAACATATCTATATGATGTAGATAATCAATATCCTAAGACTGCTCAAAAAGTAGGAAAAGGTGCAATGTATGCTTTATCGCCTAGTAAAGGTATTGTTGCACACAGAGAAGCTGGAGACATCCTTCACACATATGTACAAATGAAATGTGATAGTGAATGGATCGATAGTATAGACTTTGCAAATGGTGAAATAGCGACAAAAACAATTGCTGCAGAATTTGAAGGTTGGTCACCAGAAGTAACTGCCTTAATTACTGAAGCGAATAGTTCAATTACACCTCGTAAAATTAATGCGTTACCTGATACACATCGTTGGGAACGTCAATCAGGGGTTACTTTAATTGGTGATGCTGCACACCTAATGGCTCCTTCTGGGGAGGGTGCTAATTTAGCCATGTTAGATGGAGCTGAGTTAGCTGAATTGATAGCTGAACATAACAATAATTTTGATAAAGCAATCGAATTATATGAAGCAAAAATGTTCCCAAGAAGTGAAGCCGAAGCAAAAGAATCTCATGAATTATTAGATATTTGTCTTGGAGAGAATAGTCCTCAAAGTTTAGTTGATTTATTCAAAAGTGCTCAATAAGAATAAAATTTAGAAAAATAGCCTTAAGATGTTCTAACAAACACCTTAAGGCTATTATTTATATAATATAGAAGTAAAAATTTTATTATTCACGGTACATTTTTTTAACACCTTGTTGTGTACCTATAATGGCTTCGTCAGTAATATCAAGGAAATAACCTGTTTCTAATACACCCGTAATATGTATTAAAAACTCATGCATTTCATATGGATCAACACCTTTTGGTAAGGCACAGTCTAAAATATAGTTACCATTGTCTGTAGTTACAGGCACATCTTCAGTAACACGACGTTGCACGATTACTCCATCAATTGTTTCTATTTTTCTGGCAACCTGATACCAATTAAATTTATCTACTTCTACTGGTAATTTAAATGTTTCTCCTAAATAATTGACTACTTTATTTTCATCAGCAATGACCACAAAACGGTCTGCCATTTCATCAATGACCTTTTCTCTAAATAAGGCACCGCCACCGCCTTTAATTAAGTTGAGGTTTGGATCGACTTCATCTGCCCCATCAATAGCTAAATCGATTTTTTCAACATCATTTACATCAACAATTTCAATATTTAGTTCTTTAGCTAAAAAAGCAGTCTTATTTGAAGTACAAACACCTTTGATGTCGTAATTCTTTTCTTCAACAAGTTGTGCTATTTTAGGAACTAACAATTCAATTGTACTACCTGTACCAATTCCTAGTGTCATACCGTCTTCAATTTGATTCAAAACATCATTCAATGTCATCATTTTAAGTTGTTTTACATCATTCATTACGTCATGAGCCTCTTTTCTAAATCGTTTACATTTCCTATTTTACATGACTTTTTTGATTTAACATACCTTATTTATCGTTTAATTTTTAATATATTTTAAAATTTTACATAAAAGCCTTGAGATATAGTAAACTATCATTTAAATACTTTAAGAGGGAGGATAGAAATGATACCTGTTTACGCTATTTCAACTGGGAAAATAGAATCGCTACAATATAAAGACTCAAAACCAATGCAATCAGCTATTAATAAGCGCCCTTTCGAAGGAGATATGTGGTTATCTAAACTAGGTTTTGTTGATGATGAACAAGCCTATAAAGACCACGGTGGACCAGATAAAGCAGTCTGTTGCTTTAGTAAATCAAACTATGACATGTATAAAGATGATTTAGAAAAACTGCCTGATTATGCAATGTTTGGGGAAAACTTAACTATTAAAAATTTAGATGAAAATGAAGTTTATTTTGGTAATCAATATCGTTTGGGTGAAGCAATTATAGAAGTATCGGAAATCAGAGAACCTTGTTGGAAAATACAAGCAAAATATGGTTTACCCAATTTAGTGAAGCGCATGTCTAAATCAGGAAAAACAGGATTTTATTGTCGCGTAATTAAAGAAGGATTTGTCAGTCAAAATCATCATTTAGAATTAATTAAAGAAGCAGACCCGAAGACTCAATTATCGGTTCAAGAATTAAATGATATTTATTATAATGATAGAAAAAATACTAAGAGAATTTCACAAGCTTTAAAAAATCCATATTTATCAATGAAAAGATATGAAAAATTAGAAAAGATGTACCAACGTGCAACAAAATCATCATAATTAAAATACTTTCTAAGTATAAAGAAAGAGTGAAACCAATGGAATCAAAACCGTAGGCTTCACTCTTAATAATTACTTTTCATTTATTTCATAACTTGTTTGAGAATAAAATGTATCATTGGCTTTTAAAATAGACGAAGCGTCTTCACCATACATATTAATATCATTTGGTAAAAATTGAGATTCAATAGCTAAGCCAGAATGTGCCTTATAAATATTAGAATCACTATTCCAATCTTTTGGTTGATTAAATGTATATAATACATAATTTGGCATATCAGTTTTTACATCTAATTGAAACTCACCGTTATCTATTGATAATTGATGGCCTCCAACTTTGAATGGATGATCCAAGCCATTAAAAGTGTCAATTTGTTGTGCTAGTTGAGCATGTTTACTTTCAAATATATCTTTAAAGTATATATCACTACCATTAAAAATTTGATGTAAATCTAGTGTTTCATCTGTATTTATTAAATGTTGTTCATTAAGTTGATACATATTCAATTCAGAACTATATAGACGGTGATTATCGATAACATTATTATCTCTGTTCAAATTAAAATAAACATGATTCATCGGATTAAATAATGTTGTCTTCGTTGATGTAGCCTCATATTCAACTGTCCAACAATGATCGACATCATAAGTATGGGTAACTTTAACATCCATATTTCCTGGGTAATTATCATCTGTTTCCTTTAACGTTGTCTTAAAAATAATTTTTACTTGTCCCAATTCTTCGACTACTTCATAGTCAAATAACTTTGTATCTAGCCCGTGACCCCCGCCATGGATATGATGATTACCATCATTTGCTTCTAATTGGTATTTTATTCCATCTAATGTGAACGAAGCATCGGAAATTCGACCACCGTATCTTCCTATAGTCGCTCCAAATTTAAATGGATTATCAAAATAAAATTCGTCCGCTTCAACAACATTCCCTAGTACAATATTATTATCATGATATTTCCATGATACTATTCTTGCACCAAAATTTGTAAATACAATTTTCGTTTCTTCATTATCAATTTTAATTAAATCAACACCATATCTTTGATGCTCAATTTCAACATTCATTACTTATTTCTCCCTTTCAAACACGTTTTATTAAGCCCTATGTGGTAATAACATTATTAAAACGCCAATTACACATACTACAGCACCCAATACATCGTATTTATCTGGCATATTTTTATCAATGAACATAGACCATACTAAGCTCATGACAATAAATATACCGCCATATGCGGCATAAACTCGTCCAAACGTTGGAAATGATTGTAACGTCGCAATCACACCATATAGGATGAGTATGATACCACCAATAATACCTAGCCACGATGGCTGACCTTCTCTAAGCCATAACCATATTAAGTAGCCGCCTCCTATTTCACAAAGACCTGCTAATATAAAAATCATCGTTGAATATAACATCGTTCTATCTACTCCATCCTAATAAGAGGTTATATTAATCAATTATGGTTGATGATGTGTATCAATCAGTTATTATTTTATATTAACTTCTTTGCTAACTCATACACATTGTTACACTTTTTCACCTAATATTCCATAGATAATTACAATTTAAAGAGGAAGAATGTTATGTAAGCTTTTTCAAAATGACATTAACACTCTTCCCCCTCTTTTATTTATTTTTTCATTACTTTTTTAATTGAGTTAATAAGACCTTTTTCAAATGTTAAAACTGAATCTTTGTATGTTTTAATAGCAATCCATAACAAGATCACCATAACTACTAATGAAATCAACATACTTAATACAATTTCCCAAATTTGTAATTCCGTCGATTGAGCGCGCACCAACATTTCAAATGGGGCTAAAAATGGAATAAAGCTTGTAATTTTAGCCAATAAAATATCAGGTTTATATATACTGAAAATAGCTATATAAAATGCAATCATTGCAATTAAAGTTAAAGGCATTAAGGTTTGATTAATGTCTTCTATTCTAGATGCTAAAGAACCTAAAATAGCTGCTAATAAAACATAAGTTAATATACCGATAATCACACTTAAAATGCCTACTATAATAATTTGCCATGATATGTCACTCATTGATAAATCAAAACCTTTGAGCATACGCTTTAAATCAAAAGCATATATACAAATGATTGCAACCACAATTATCATAGCTATTTGTGTAAACGCTACTGCTATGACACCTGTTATCTTAGCCATAATATGTGTTATCGGAGACACACTCGTAATAATCATTTCTATAACTCTTGATGTTTTTTCAGTTGCAATTTCCATAGCCACTTGTGTTGCATAATTGAAAATAATAAAAAACATTAGCATCAAAATGGCATAAACAAGAATCATATTAAATACTTTTTGGCTTTCACTTAATTGTTGTCCTTTATCATCTGATAAGATGTGGCTATTTACTTTACTTTGAGATTGTAATTTTTTTAAATCATTATCGCTAAGATGCAATTTCGATGCTATTAGTTTTGACTGAAGATTTGTAAGTAAACCAGTCACTTTTTGTTGTTTTTCTTGTGAAACGTTATCTTTACTCAAAATGGTCGCTGAAAGTTGATGGTCTTTATCCATTTTGATGATATAAGCTTCCTTTAATTTTTCACTTTTGACTTGAGATTTCGCTTCTTTTTGACTCATTCTTTCAAACGTTGCTTCCTCATCAATCACATGGCTCTGTTGTTTAATTGCTTTATATAATGGTTCATTATTGGTTACGACACCTATATGGTCATCATCACCTTTGAACATATCTATAATTTTGTCAGCATTTGATAAAGCTACCATCAAAATAATGACAATAACCATAAATATCATAAAGGATTTAGATTTAACCTTACTTTTATATGTTAATCCAAATGTAGCCCAGAATTTATTCATGAAGATCACCTACCTTATCAATAAAGATATCTTTCAGTGATGGTTCTAACACTTGAAATCGACGCACATAACCATGTGTTATAACTTGATTGTATATAGATTCAGCTACAGCCTCATTTTCTATTGTTAGTTTAATGTCATGCTTATTCACTTCTACATCAATAACACCTTGAATGCCTGTTAATTCTGGCATTGATTTATTAGTTTCGATAATTACCTGTTTATATCCATGAGAAGATTTCACTTGTTGTATATCACCTGAAACTACTAGTTCTCCATGGTTTAAAATACATACGTCGTCACATAATTCCTCGACATGCTCCATACGATGTGAACTATAAATAATCGTCGAACCTTGGTTATTTAAATCTTTAACCGCTTCTTTAAGTAATTCAACATTGACTGGATCTAATCCACTAAAAGGTTCATCTAAAATAAGTAATTCAGGTTGATGAATCATACTTGCTAATAACTGAATTTTTTGTTGGTTACCTTTGGAAAGTGAATCAATACGTTTATGACGATTTTCAGTAATTGCAAATCGATTTAACCAATAATCTATATTTTTCTTAATAGCTTTTTTAGACATACCCTTCAAAGTAGCAAGATAAGTTAATTCGTCTTCAACAGTCATTTTTGCATGCAAACCCCGCTCTTCTGGTAAATAACCTATACGATTGTACATCGACTTATTTATTGCATGCCCCTCATATGTAATGTGACCTTCTGTTGGTTCACTTAATCCTAAAATCATTCTAAATGTAGTTGTTTTGCCAGCACCATTACGTCCTAAAAACCCAAGCATTTTTCCTTTCTCAAGTTCAATCGATATATCATTAACTGCTGTAAATTGATTAAATCTCTTTGTCACGTGTTCAATATTTAATGACATGGTTACCTCCCAAATTAATGACTTAATTCTACATAAATATAACATTAATAAACTAATTAATGAATTTAGAATTTACAATATGTCACACTTTACATTCATTTATGTAAGCACTATCATTAATCATATCGTAGAACATTATTTTATTGATAACTTCTTTAAGATAAAACATTACATAAAGGGGATAGACATAATGAGTTATAGTATTGGTATCGATTATGGCACAGCATCTGGACGTGTTATTTTAGTAGATACTTCAGATGGAAAAATTATTTCTAGTTATGAAGAAATATACCAACATGGGACAATTGCTGAAGAATTAGGTGGAGAAACTTTACCTCATAATTACTTCTTACAACATGCTGGCGATTATCACAATGTTTTAGAAAATGGTGTTAAACATGTATTAGAAGAAAGTCAAATTAATAAAGATGAAGTAATCGGAATTGGCGTCGACTTCACAAGTTGTACTATTGTCTTTTTAGATGAAAACTTCAAACCTTTACATATGAATGAAGATTTAAAAAATCACCCTCATGCTTATGTTAAATTATGGAAACATCACGGTGCCCAAGATGAAGCAACACAAATGGTCGAAGCTAATGAAAAAGCAAATCAAAATTGGTTAGACTATTATGGTCACAGTGTTAATAGTGAATGGATGATACCTAAAATTCTTGAGGTAAAACATAAAGCACCTGAATTATTAGAACGTGCTCATTATATTATGGAAGCCGGAGACTATATGACAAGCTTGCTTGTTAATCAAAATATCCGATCAAATTGTGGTATAGGATTTAAAGGATTTTACGATGAAGTCAATGGATTTAATTACGATTTCTTTGAAACTGTAGATTCAGAATTACCTCAAATTGTAAAAGATAAATGTGAAGCACCGGTTATTCAAATTGGAGATAGTGCAGGTTCATTATCAGAATACTACCAAAATTTATGGGGATTATCTTCAAATGTTCAAATATCACCTTATATGATTGATGCACATTCTGGCGTATTAGGTGCAGGTGCCATTGAAAAAGGAGAATTCACTCCAGTCATTGGTACAAGTACTTGTCACTTAATGTTAGACCCTAAACAAGAACCCATTCCATCAATTACAGGTTCAGTTAAAGATGCTATTATACCTGGATTATATGCATATGAAGCTGGGCAAGCTGCTGTAGGAGACTTGTTTAGTTACTCTGAACGCATGGCTCCACATGAAATTGTTGAAGCCGCGAAGAACAAAGATATGGATGTATTACAATACTTAGAAACACTAGCAGAGCAAATCCCTGTTGAAGAACAACATGTAGTCGTGCTAGATTGGCATAATGGTAATAGAAGTATTTTAAGCGATAGCCATTTAACTGGTAGCGTCTTTGGTTTAACATTACAAACACCATTCGAAATGGTACACCGTGCTTATTTAGAATCAACTGCATTTGGAACTAAAATGATCATGAAACAATTCGAAGATAATGACATTCCAGTTCATACAGTATATGCGTCAGGTGGTATACCTAAAAAAAGTAAATTACTCGTAGATATTTATGCCAATGTATTAAATAAAAAAGTAGTTGTATTAGAGTCCTCTAATGCTACTGCTCTAGGTGCTGCTATGTTAGGAGCTAACGTCGGCGGTGCTTACGAAACATTACGAGATACTGTACAACATATGAAACAACCAGTTTATTATGAAAAACAACCAGATCCTGAAAAAGTAAAACATTACGAAAAATTATTTAATAAATACCGACAACTTCATGATTTATTAGGTAGAGAACATGCTGAACTATCTTATATTCATGAAACTGAATAAGCAACTTTAAAAACAGCTATCCTTGCCTTTGTTTATCAACATGGCAAGAATAGCTGTTTTTAATTTTTAATACTTTTATATTTAAATGTAATGACTAATGAAATAATAACAATGAACAGGATTGAAATATAACTAGATATTGGCCAATGCCCCATTATTACTTCAATAACTATATCAACAATACTGACTACCATTAAAGCAATTAATTGCCAAATTGTATTACTCGCATATGCATTAACAATTCTACGTCTCTCATATTCATCACTGAAGTTATAATTAGGCAACATATTTAAAGAACGTTCTTGTGTATTAATCTTTTCTTTTGCTGAAACTGTCGGTGTATCAGATATTTGAATACGACTGTCTTTCATCAATATCATCATTATAATTGGAATAAGCAATCCTAAACTAGACCAACTATTAACCATCCCCTCACTGCTTACCACTAAAGGGATAATTACATTATTAATGACGATTAAATAAATCATGAGCACTATAAAAAATATAATGTGTTTCTTTCTGGCTTTACGATTTAAATAATTTTTCTCATTTTTATTATTTACGTAAATTATTGTAGTATCCGTTGTTTCTTTATTTAAAGATAGTTTACAGACTGTCACGATTAATATAAGTAAACTACCTATCAAATATGGAGACAAATATTCACGTTGAATATCAAACATTGCTTGGAAATAAAATATACAGGCAATTACAAATATAGATATCGCACTCGTTTTTGCTAAATGATTTTTGAATAAATTATTTTTGAATTCATCTTTAAATTCTAATTTATTAAAAATAACTATTCATCCTCCCAAAATAAGTCGTTAAGTGTGACTGACAAGGTTTTAGCTATATTTATACATAATTTTAATGACGGATTATATTTATCATTTTCAATCATATTAATTGTTTGTCTGGAAACTCCTATTCGTCTTGCTAGTTCTAATTGCGACATCTTTTGATGTGCTCGATATTGTTTCACTCTATTCAACGCATTCATCCGCTTCTTTCGATAAGTATTATCTTAATTTTACTAAACCATTTACCCATACGTCAAATATATACGACATCTACTAGAATAAATGATGATTTCTTATATAAAAAGCTAAGGTCTCACTATGACCCTAGCTTTACATTACTATTTTAAATTTCATTATTATCATAATTATGTTTCTTATTTGCTTTATCTACTGGATTATAATTATTATCACTTATCATTTCAGACCCTTCATATTTTGGACTTGGTCCATAAATATTTGTTTCTCTCTGACTGTTTAAACAACAAATAACAATATTATAAATACCAAAAATCCAAGAGATGATTGTAATTAACCAATAGATTAGTAATAACCAACCATTTTCTGAATGTCCAGTTGCATTGACAACCCAATTAAATATATTTAAAAATACTGCAATACCAAATCCAATCATAGGTATCCACATTGTGCGTGAAGTATCATGGAATCGACGGGCTAATATAGCTAAATTCGGAATAATTGTCACTAGTGAGTAAATGGCTAAATATAACACGGATATCACTAGACTAAAGACACCAATACTAAGTGCAGTCGTACTTTGACCTGAAGAGATACCTATAGTCAGCCCTATTGCACCAATAATCAATAAAATAATACCAGGGCACATAAATATTAAATGCCATAATTGCATAAACCAATATTCACTACGTCTTGATCTACCTTTAAAATTAAAATAATTTGACCAATATAATTTAAATGATGCTTTAAAACCAACTTTCTCTCTCATCTTAGCTGCTCCTTTCAAATCATCAATTCAATTTATTTTATTACTCATATCAATTTTGATACATTAATTAAGTAATAATATTGTTAATACGGTCATTGTATCAAATAGATAGACCTAAAAAAATATAAATCAAATATTTTTTAAGAATTTCCAAAATAAATTATAAAAACAAATATTTTTATAGAGGAGTTCCATTATGGATTTTAAAGAACGTAATACAACAGATATTGCAAAATCATTATTAGGAGTCCGTGTCATTTATCAGGATAATCATCAAACTTATAGCGGTTATATTGTCGAAACTGAGGCTTATTTAGGTTTTGAAGATCGCGCAGCTCATGGCTTTGGTGGTAAACAAACACCTAAAGTTACTTCATTATATAAGACTGGTGGAACAATTTATGCACATGTCATGCATACACATTTATTAATTAACTTTGTTACTAAAGATAGTGGTGTTCCTGAAGGTGTGCTTATTCGCGCAGTAGAACCAGAAGACGGGATTGAAGCTATGAGAATCAATAGAGGCAAAGATGGATTTGAATTGACTAATGGACCAGGAAAATGGACGAAAGCATTTAATATTCCGCGTGCCATTGATGGATCTACTATCAATCAATGTCGCCTATCAATTGACATAAAAAATCGGAAACATCCTAAATCGATAGTTGAAAGTGGTCGTATTGGTATTCCAAATAAAGGAGAATGGACAAATAAACCACTTCGCTATACAGTCAAAGGTAATCCATATGTATCTCGCATGAAAAAATCAGATTTTCAAAACCCTGATGATACATGGAAATAAAGGAGAGGATAGCACTAAAAATAGTGCCATCCTCTCTTTTAATCAATTTTATTTTACCGTAATATCTCCAGAATCATTAGATAAATTGACTTTGTTGTCTCCTTTACCTATTTGATGTTGTTTTAATTCCTTATCATATATATTCGTATCTCCAGAATCATTTAAGGCAGTAAATGATGTGTTTTTGGCTTTGTTTTTATAATTTATATGAATATCTCCACTATCATTTGATACATTTAATGGTTGATCAGGAATACTTTGTTTCATTTCTATATCTCCTGAATCATTTTTTATTTTACCTTCTGTGAAATGAATGTGTTTCATTAAAATATCACCCGAATCATTATTGACTTTCAAATCACCTAATTTACTATCTGTCAAAGTGATATCTCCAGAATCAACATTGATATGCGTTTTCTTACTAACAACATCATCAACTTTGATATCCCCCGCGTCATCTTTTATTGTTAGTTCATTCATTTCTTTTGGTAAGGTAATAATAATTTTATTAGTGAACATAGTGCCTATTCTAAAATTGATATTAGATTGATTATGTTGGTCATTAATATGCCATGTTCCTTTTTCGACTTTACTATCTACTTTATCGTCTGAACTACCAATTGATTTTATCGAAAATGTCTTACCATGCTTTATTTCAACATCACTATTCTCAACATCCAATTGAATAGATTTTATATTGTCTTTATATTCTTTATTTAATTGCGTTTCATGATGTGCTGAAGATAACTTCTTACCTTGAGAAATAAGACCTATACCAAAACCAATGCTCAATATTAAACCAATTATAAAAAGTGTGATGATTAACTTTCTCATGGATGAACACTTCCTTTCACGAATGAGACATTCCATTTAAGATACATTACTGTTAATTTTAAGAACCATTTAATGAGAAGAATAGTAATTGCTAATAACATTAAACTAACACCAAACATTAATCCCGCCATATAAACATCATATAAAATAATTGAATTTGAGCCTTCAGTTGCAAATTTGATAATTAAAAATATAGGTGCACTGAAAAGTATTAATGTAAAAACAATTAATGTGAAAAAAATCATTAAAATGAAGAATGCTGGTACTAATACAATAAAGAAATTAAAAAGTCCTAATCCCATCACTGCTAATATAGCTTTAAATATACTTTTTAAATTAGACTTCTCATCTACCTTTTCGATAGCCATAGTGGCGTTCAATTCTTTAGCAATCATTTTAGGATCTCCTAATTGTTTAGCTATATCTTCTTCAGATTTCCCTTCATTTTTACCACTTATAAAATGAGTTTCATATTCGTTATAAATATCTTGCTTGTCAGTATTATCCATATGCTTTAAATTAGCGACCAATTGCTTTAAATATCTTTCTTTATTCATTTGATTCACTCTCCTCAATAAACGTATTTACAGCATTAGAAAACAACTGCCATTCCTCTTTTAACGTCGCCAATCTTCCTTGGCCCTGTTCTGTAAGACGATAATATTTTCTCGCTGGACCTTCTGTTGATGGCTGATAATACGTAGATAGTTCACCGTTTTTAACTAATCTTCGTAATAATGGATATACAGTTCCTTCAGCAATTGTCATATAACGTGAGATATTTTGAACTAATGAATAACCATATTGATCTTCTCTTTTGATAATGAGCAAGACAATTAGTTCTAACGCACCCTTCTTAAATTGCGTATTCATAGGCATTCCTCCATATTTCATTTTAGGTACTAAACATTACACAGTAGTGATTATCTATAATATAGCACTCACTACTGTACATTGCAAGGTACTAAATAATAAATCCTCAACATAGGATATTCTTTTTTAATAATTTTAATATTATTTCTGATAATATCTATTGAAAATTAATACTTTTATGTATAAATACAAATAATATTTATTCTAAAACTAGATTTAATGGATTTATACGTGTATACTAGGTATAGTGGCTTTTTATAACGCTTACATATTTTAATTGAATAACACTTAAACATAGGTTTTGGGGTAACTTCTAAGGGGGAGTTAAAATGTTAGAATTAGATGCTATTACCACATTATGTTTAGCATGTATTTTATATCTGATTGGTCAAACAATCATAAACCATGTCTCGTTTTTAAGAAGAATTTGTATTCCAGCACCAGTGATTGGTGGCTTAATTTTTGCAATTTTAGTTGCGATTTTAGATTCCTTTAATATAGTTAAAATTAAATTAGACTCATCATTTATACAAAATTTCTTTATGTTAGCCTTTTTCACAACAATTGGATTAGGAGCATCATTGAAATTATTTAAAGTTGGTGGAAAGGTCATGTTATTATACTTTATGTTTTGTGGTATTATGGCTTTCTGTCAAAACGTCATTGGTGTTTCCTTAGCTAAAGTATTAAATATCAAACCATTATTAGGTTTAACAGCAGGGTCTATGTCAATGGAGGGTGGTCACGGTAATGCCGCTGCCTATGGTAAAACAATTCAAGATATGGGCATTGATTCCGCTGTAACTGCTGCTCTTGCTGCCGCAACATTAGGTTTAGTATTTGGCGGTTTGATTGGCGGACCTGTAGTTAAATTTTTAATCAAACGTTATAACCTCAAACCTGAACATAGTGATGATTCATTTAAAAACTATGGTGAAGTTGAATATAATCAAGCACTTCACGAAAAATATAAACCAACACAAATTTTCTTTATACAGTTTACAATTCTTGTATTCTGTATGGCACTCGGTACATACATAGGAAATACGTTTACTGATTTAACAAATGTTAATATACCAATGTATGTAGGCTCAATGTTCGTCGCTGTTTTTGTGCGTAACATTTCTGAAGCATTTGGCTTTAACATTGTTGATTTAAAAATTAACGAAGAAATCGGTGATATCTCATTAGGTATCTTCCTATCTCTCGCGTTAATGAGTATTCAATTAACTGAAATCTACTCATTAGCATTACCATTAATTATCATAGTTCTTGTGCAAGTTGTATTCATGATCTTGTTCTCTATCTTCATTTTATTCAGAGGCTTAGGCAAAGACTATGATGCTGCAGTAATGGTTGGTGGCTTTATTGGTCATGGGTTAGGTGCAACACCTAATGCAATGGCTAATTTAGATGTCATTACTAAAAAATACGGTAACTCACCAAAAGCTTATTTAGTTGTTCCTATTGTCGGTGCATTCTTAATCGACTTAATAGGCGTGATTATTGTTATGGGCTTTATACAATTTTTCCAATAATTAAAAAACAGTACACATGATGGAACTAAGACATAAAGTGTTTTTGCTTATGTCCTGACAGTTTCTCATGTGTACTGTTTTATTTTGAATTTATTTTGGCAACTATAGTTAGGCCAATTATCCTCTATGAATATCTAAACCTCTTTGGTCTATCCACGATAATAAATCTTGGCTAAATATCATATCTTTATGAGTTAATTCATCAATATTTTTAGCGTCTAACATAGTCATTATTTTCTTCATATGATCTAAAAATGACTCTACATATTCAATCGTTTGCGTAATACCTGATTGTTCAACTTGATTTAAAAATGGTCGTGACATTCCAACTGCTTTAGCTCCTAATGCTAAGCATTTCACTGCGTCTAATGGTGTACGTAAACCACCACTTGCAAAGACATTAAGCTTATCTTGATAATCGGTACTTTCTAATAGAGATTCAACTGTTGATTGTCCCCAATTTGATAAATAATCCATATCTTTATTTGAACGTCTCTCATTTTCAATATCAACAAAGTTTGTACCACCACGCCCGCTTACGTCAACATAAGCTACTCCAACGTTAAGCAGTGATTTGTACGTTTCTTTACTCATACCAAATCCTACTTCTTTTACAATCACTGGAACATCAACTGCTTTAACAATAGCTTCGATATTTTCCATCCAATTGGCAAATTCACGATTACCTTCTGGCATAACTAGTTCTTGTGGTGAATTAACATGTATTTGTAATGCTTGCGCATCTAATAATTCAACGGCTTTTACGGCTTTATCTACAGGCACATCAGCACCCACATTACTGAATATAATACCATCTGGATTAGTTTCTCTTACAATAGTGAATGACTCCGCCATTTTGGGATTTCGTAAAGCAGCATGTGTTGAACCAACCGCCATTGCTAATCCTGTTTCTCTTGCAACAATCGCAAGTTTTTCATTAATTTGTTTCGTCCATTCACTACCACCCGTCATTGCATTGATATAAACAGGATACTTTAAGTCAAAATGTGATGTACGCGTAGTTAAATCAACATCATCTACATCTATATTAGGAATTGAATGATGTACAAACCTTACTTTGTCAAAATCTGACAATGCAGCATCTTGTTGTGCCATCGCGATTTCAACATGTTCATTTTTTCTCTGTTCTCTTTGAAAATCACTCATTGCTATACCGCCCTTTCCAACTCATTCTTATTTTAAAATGCACAATTTAAAACCATTTCTTTTTTTTGAAAAAAATTATTAAAACAATAGTGATGATTAACATAATAATTAAGCAAACAAAATAGCTATAATGCCATTTAAGTTCAGGCATATATTCAAAGTTCATTCCGTATATACCTGCAATAAAGGTAAGTGGAGAAAATATAACTGAAACTAATGTTAAAATTTGCATAATATTATTCATTCTAAATGATGTATAAGATTCATAGTTTTCTCTAATTTCATTCGTCATTTCTTGAGAAGTCTTAATGACGTTACTTTGTTTAATTAAGTGGTCATCTATATGTTGTATATACATTGAATGCTTATTATCTTTAATTAAATTACCTTCAGTTTTAATCGTATCAACTAACTCTTGCATTGGAAATAAAACACGTTTGATTTTAATTAAGTCAGAACGTAATTTAAATACGTTGTCCATTACATCTTTACTAAAGCGATCATCAACATGTCTATCCTCAAATGTATATACCTTATCTTCAATATCGTAAACAAAATTAAAGTATTTATCTACCATACTATCTAATATAAGAATAACAATATCTGCACAATCTAGTTCTGGATCATGGTGTTGTTCATTTACTTTAGCCACTCTTTTAAGCGATTCAAAACTTTGATGATGGTATGTGACTAATAATTTATCCCCTAAAAATACATTTAACGCTATTGCAGAATAATTGCGTACTAATATACTATGAAGAACTAAATATTGATAATCATCATACGATTTATATTTTGCTCGAGGAATACCATTAATGGCATCATCTATTTCTAAATCATTATAGTTAAAATGATTTCTTAAAAATTCATTTTCTTGTGGTGTTGCGTCCTCAAAATCGTACCAAACAATTGTTGCTTCACTAGGAATATCTTCAATCCGATTCACCCTTTTTAAAGGTTCGGTAGATGTTTGGTATCGAATAGTCATGGTCATCTCCATTTACCCCCTGTTAAGCAGTTCTTCATTATTTTATCATGAATTGAATTACGTGTATGTCTTAATTTAATTTAGTAAAATAATTAGCAAGCACACAAAAAAGGAGTAGTTGTCATGTCTCAAACAGTTAAGGTAAGTAAAACGGTGACTGAAGATTTTATCGATCATAATAATCATATGCATGATGCATATTATAATATCATTTTTAGTGATGTGATTGATGATTTTAATTATAGTCATGGTTTATCATTAGAAGAACGTGAACAATATAAATACACTACATTTACAATTGAAGAACACACTACATTTTTATCTGAATTAACATTAAATGAGCATTATGATGTTGAGTTATATATTTATGATTATGATTACAAACGTGTTCACTTTTTCTTAAGAATGGTCCGTAATGATGGTAATGTTGCAGCTACAAATGAAGTAATGATGATGGGCATTGATCAAAAACAACGACGCTCAGCTGCCTTTCCAGAAGACTATTACAAACAAATGCAACACTATGCTGACCAACAACAGCAAACAATTGAATGGCCAGACCAATTAGGCCATCGAATTGGTATCCCTCACAAGGAGGATAAATAATGAACGATTCTATTCGCTATACAGTACAAAGTGAATTATTAGATTTATTCGATGATGTTAAATATGCGCTTAGTGACTTAAACGAACAAAAAGCTTTAACGATAAATGGTCCAGGTTCAAAATTATTTAAACGTGCAACACGAATGAGTTACACTCAAGGTCAAAAACAAGCTATTGATGAAATAAATCAACTTCTTGAAAAATATGATGATGACAATCAATTTCTCGAACACTATAATCAACTTGCGAATCGTGTACGAAATGATAATATTGAAAAAGTCTTTTCATTTAGTAATTTAACCGACATACCAAGTCATTTTGAGGACACAATTGCTGACTTATATTTTTCAAAAGGACAAAACTTTATTATTAAACATATTAATTCTATTATGGAATAATATAAAAAGGACGTTTAGCTAAATATCAACTGTTAAACGCCCTTTTCTTTATTTATACATGCTATTTATTTAAAGCTTTGGTAATTTGTTTAACAACTTTATGTGATTCACGAATCGGATAAAGTGGAAAATCATGAACCATTCTTGGATATTCATAAAATTCAATATCTTGTCCAACTGATTCCAATGTATACTTAAATAAATGCATATCTGGATTAATAATTTCTCTACCTCCACCAAACATAAACACTGGTGGTAATCCTTCAATCTTGCCATATATTGGTGATACACGTGAATTGGTAAGTGGCAATTCATCTGCCCAACGTTTCATAATTTCATTCACACCAAATCTGCTCACTAATATATCTTTGTCTAATAGGTCATCAGTTATATCTTTGTTTGATAATGTTGCATCTAATAATGGTGAAATTAAATATAATTGACGTGGTACTTGTTCATTTTGTTCGATCAAGCTTTGCACTAAGTTTAATGCTAATCCACCACCAGAGCCATCTCCCATGACAATAATATGTTCTGCACCCACTTCAGATACTAATTGATCATAAACATCTTTAACAGCTTTTTGTGTATCATTGATATGATAATCAGGTGCTTTAGGATAAATAGGAAATACAACTTCATGTAACGTTGATAATGTCAATTTATCTAAGAATCTCCAATGAAATGGTGATGGTTGTAATGTATTATATCCACCATGAATATACAAAATTTTTCTTTTGGATTCATGTCTAAAATTAAATCTAAAAACTTGCATATCTCCTAGCATAAGTTTATCTAAATTGGCTTTCACATTCAGTGTAGATGGTTGCTTATGTTTTTTCTCATTTTCAATTTGTCTTTTTTCGAAAAATTTATCCACTGCTTCATCATTATCGAAAAATATTGAACGATTGTGTAGAATATATTTGTTTACCACTCTGTTCATTAAACGATTCTTCATAAATAACTAAACCTACCTCTTATCAATTTTTAAAATTAAAAAACAATTTGATTAAAAACCTACATTCGCAACATAAAAAGGGATATAATTTAAAGTATATTTTAATTTAGTCATGAATTTCATTTTATAAATTGTCTAATTTTTTACTGTCTTTGAATAATCATTATTATAACAAAATCAGACTAGAAATGATAAAGAAAGATATGACTATTTCAAGGGAGGCACCTGCATGTCTAATCAACAAAGCAGATTGGAAAACTTTGACGATGCATTTCAAACGCAAGGTTTGCATCGAGGTAAACAATATGGCAAGAAAAAGCGTTCATGGGTAAGTATGATTATTCAATTAATTGTGCTTGTGTTGACTGCAATTACAGGTTATAGCATGTATAAACAACCCATATTCAATATTGTATTTGCCAAACAAACTATTGATTTTCATCAACTTAAAAATTTCCAAGATACTGTTACACAAATTGGAAATATTAATATCAATTTAGGTAATATTGATCAATTACAACAATCAATTGACCGATTATTGATTGTCTTTTACGCCTTTTTCGCATTATGTATTCTTAGTTTAATTTTATCGATTTTAACAATTATTTTTAATCGTAGTGCTTTAAAGGTTGTAAATATGTTGTTTCTTGCCATTATGCTAGTGATAACAATGTACTTTAGCTATATTATTCATACATTAGCTGAGAAAATTTCTGATTCACTTAAACAATATTACTTAACTGTCTCACCAGATCAGGTAGTGGTAGAAGCCGATGCTATTCACAACGCGCTTATTTTATTAGCTTGTAGCATTGGATTACTAATTATTAGTCTATTCTTTAGAAACAGAAAAATCCGTATTAAATAATATATCTTTTAATAATTAAAAGCGTGTCGAAAGATGATCTTGTTAAAGATGTCTTTCAACACGCTTTTTGTGTTTTATTTATTCTTTAGTGGCTCTAACTCTTTTCATTCGTTCTTTTCGGTTCGCCTTAAACCATTCTGAACTTCGTTCATATATTGGCAGTAGATGTCTGTCTTGAACGTGCGTATTTCATACTTCCTTCAAGTCTAGCCATCCTTGCCGGGGTGGAACGACGATAAAGAACATCTTAGTCAAAACTAAGATGTAAGTACTACTAACCTAATAAAATTAGGAGTAGTACTTCACATTTCTGTTCTACTCCCATAAGTGGCTCTAACTCATTTCATTCGTTCTCTTCGGTTCGCCTTAAAACTTTCTGAACTACGTTCATATATTGGCAGTAGATGTCTGTCTTGAACGTGCGTATTTCATACTTCGTTCAAGTCTAGTCATCCTTGCCGGGGTAGAACGACGATAAAGAAATACTTTTTCGTTAGAAATTAGTATTTCTTACGCATGAGGACAACTCATGCGTTCTATTAAAGAACATCTTAGTCAAAACTAAGATGTAAGTACTACTAACCTAATAAAATTAGGAGTAGTACTTTACATTTCTGTTCTACTCCCATAAGTGGCTCTAACTCATTTCATTCGTTCTTTTCGGTTCGCCTTAAAACTTTCTGAACTACGTTCATATATTGGCAGTAGATGTCTGTCTTGAACGTGCGTATTTCAT
>ENA-ORXC01000132-ORXC01000132.1-marine-metagenome-genome-assembly--contig:-NODE-132-length-75015-cov-4.491380_pt1 | contig 75015 bp, 72 predicted proteins | sample MGYA00237865_ERZ511478 | MGnify/ENA metagenome assembly ERZ511478
CAAGGCTTCGCTTTCCGCGGGCGGCCGCTGAGCCTCCTCGTCGCTTGCGCTCCTGTGGGGTCTCATCTGTTCCGCTTTTCCCGCAGGAGTCTTCACCTTGCTCTCCAATCAACTGCTAGAAGAAACTATATTCAACATAACAAAAAAAACGAACCACCAATCAAACATTTTGATTAATGGTTCGTTTTTTCACTTAAGCTAAAACCTTTTCTTAGCCTCTTTTTTATTCTAAATTTGCATGCTTTCCGTACATCGTATGAGTATCAAGTTCTTTCTTCTCCATGAAGCGAAGAATCAGCGCATCGTAAAAGAGAAGAAGCGTTTGTTCAAACAATGACGCCATAGGCTGCACTGTTTGATAACTGCTTTGTTCTTGATCCTTCGGAGCACCAGGCAGCTTCACGATAAAGTCAGCCAGCTTGCCAAGCGTGGAATCGGGAGAAATTGTGACTACTCCAACTTTTCCTCCAAGTTCTTTTGCTTTTTGAGCGATAGGAATCAAGCTCTTCGTCTCGCCAGAACCTGATCCGAGGATTAATAAATCATCCTGCGTGAAAGTGGAAGTCACGGTTTCTCCAATGACATAAGCATCAATGCCCATATGCATCATACGCATAGCAAACGACTTGCCCATAAGACCTGAACGGCCTGCTCCTGTGACAAACACTTTTTTAGATGAGATGATGCCATTTACAAGCTGTTCAGCTTCATCGTCAGCGATTAGAGCTGTTGTTTGTAAAAGCTCATTCATAACCGTTTTTAAATGTTCGCTCGTCTGCATAGAAAGCTCCTTAATTTGTAATAAGCTCTTTCATTTGAGAAGCAACTGATTTTTTATCGTCTTGGCTTGTGATGCCTCCGCCAACGATAACAAGATCAGGCTGTGCTTTTACTACTTCAGGTAAAGACTCTAATTTAATGCCGCCAGCAACGGCAGTTTTTGCATTTTTTACAACGCCTTTGATTGTTACTAAATCTTCAAAAGAGTTTTGACCAATCGCTTGAAGGTCGTATCCTGTGTGTACACAGATATAGTCAACACCAAATTCGTCTAGCTCTTTTGCGCGTCCTTTAATATCTTTTACCCCAATCATATCGACTAGAATTTTTTTGCCTTGTTTTTTTGCTTCTTCAACTGCACCTTTAATTGACATATCTTCCGCTACACCTAAGATGGTAATAATGTCTGCTCCGGCTTGAGAAGCTTGCTGTACTTCATAACCAGCTGCATCCATGATTTTTAGGTCAGCTAATACTTTTAAATTAGGAAATGCTTCTTTAATTTCTTTAACGGCGCGAAGTCCTTCATTGATTACAACAGGTGTACCGATTTCCACGATATCAATATGTTCCTCAACTTCTTTTACTACCTCTTTTGCTTGAGAAATATTAACAAGATCTAATGCTAATTGTAATTCCATTCTACTCCACTCCTTACAGAAATCTATAGATACCTTTTGTGCTTTTGTACATAAAAAGCAGCTGGTGTAGTTATTGTACCCGCAGTTTGAGGTTCTTAAAAGTACGCACTTTTCCCACAAATAGTGTGGAGAATGATAGTATACAGAAGTATACTAATAGAAATATCAGTCTTGTAACCGCTTAATTTTCATTAAAAATGCGGATGATATGGAGTAATATCATCCGCATAAAAAAATAAAAACTATGGAATAGAAGGAGTAGTTTCCATCATTTAATTAACGTTTCTGCCTTTTGTTCTTGATTGATCAGCACTGTATCGCGGTAATTTTTACCCCAATCATACATGGCTGTCAAAATAGGCATTAAACTTTCTCCTTCTTTTGTAAGTGAGTATTCGACTTTAGGTGGTACGACAGGATAAACTTTACGGTTAACAATTAGATCTTCTTCCAGTTCCCGCAGCTGGTTAACCAGCATGCGCGGCGTAATATCAGGAATAAGCGATTTTAATTCCCCAAACCGTTTTGTTCCTTCACGTCCTAAGTGCCATAGTATCAGCATCTTCCATTTTCCGCCGATAATAGCAAGCGTTAATTCTTTTTCACAGTTAAATTCCTTATTAAGCTGGCTCAATTGTTTCACCCCTATGACCAATAGTATAAAATTTCTTTTACAGTACTTCTTATTATACCGGTGCTGACAATTCTTTTACAAAAATCCGGCTTATACCTTTCCGTTAAAAAAATCCAGCTTTTCTTACTATATAGTTATTCTTGACTAGTGAGATGTAAAAAGTGGTCTTTAGTCATATTTTTTATTTTTAAGGAATTCAATTGTTTAAATATAAAAAAAGATGGGAAATCACTCAATAACAATGCTAAAGGAGGCAGTAAAAATGGAAAGAAGCCGATCTGAATTACAAAACCCTGCTTTAAGCAACAGCGCAGGCATTAACAACGACGTAGGAATTAATAACAATCCACAGACAGCTAATAGCACTACTGCTGTTAGCGCGGGAAAAAGCTGCAGCAGCAAGCTAGTAAAAGGTGTTGTTGTCGGGGCAGTTGTGGGTGGATGTATAACATTACTTGATAATAAAACTCGCTCATCTGTTAAAAGAAGAGCCGTTACATTAAAGGACTCTTCTGCAAACATGATTAATCAAGTAAAAGAGAACCCTCAAGAAACAAAAGAAAAAATGGTGCAACAAATGAAAAACGCATCGAATCTCTTAAAAGATGCAATTAATGATGCCAAACATTTGTACGAGCGTGTAAATGAAGATTTCTTTAAGCAAGCAGAAGATGTGAAAAGCGTTACGCATGATGCAAAATCGACGGTAGAAGATGCTAAAAGTGATTTACAGCAAATTGGTGAAAAAGTGAAAGATGCAACTTCTGAAATAAGTAAGGAAAAGATGACGCCGGACGAAAAACCAGAAGCTGAGCGTGAAAGAACATACCAATCTATTCACTAAGAAGGAGATGTTAACTGTGAGTCAAATGAATGAAGGAACTACAAAAGACATGAATAAAATTGAAGAAACGGTAGATAATTTAGGGACGGAGAAAAAAGAAGCAATCTTGCAGAATTTTGATACGTTTACTGATTATTTAACTCAAAAAGTCCATGTCGGTAAAAAGCTCGGGTTAAATGAGGAACAATTAGCAGCTGCTACAAAAAAAGTGGCTAGCTATTTAGCCAAAAATGAGGAGCCTCGAAACCGAGAAGAAAAAGTCCTTCATGAATTATGGAAAGTCAGCAGTGAAGAGGAAAAGGAAGTCCTTTCTCATCTCATTTTAAAACTAGTTGCGTAACATTAAAAAAGCATCCCATCTATCAGGATGCTTTTTTAATGTATTAAGATGATTGATTTTGAGCCTCTTGAATCGTTTTATCCCAGTCAATACCGCAATCATCCGTTGCACAAGAAGATTGCTGTGCACAACTTGCACATTTTCCCTGAGTACTCTTGCGGAAGAATTTTGTCATATGATAAAGGGCATATCCAAATATCAAAACCCCAATTAAAATGTTAATAATCAATGTTATTCACTCCTTTTAAGAAAAACCAAGTACTTTTCCAATAGTGTGTACAAGCAAAGCTACGAGATAAGCGACAACCAAAGGGTAGGCCACAGCAAATGCTGTCCATTTCAATGAACCGGTTTCTCGTCGAATAACAGCGACGGTTGCTAGACACGGAACATAAAGAAGAACAAACACCATAAACGTATAGGCTGTTAGCGGTGTAAAGAATGTCTTCATTGTGTCGCCAAGCTGTCCTTCTTGTACTTTATAAATGATGCTCATAGTCGAAACAACCACTTCTTTCGCTAGGAAGCCTGTAATCAGTGATGCTACAGCTTGCCATGTCGCAAAACCTAAAGGGATAAATAGAGGAGCGATAGCACCTCCAATAATAGCCATAAAGCTATTTTCCATATCTACTCCAAAACCGCCAGGGCCAGCGTAAGATGATAGCCAGATAAATACAGAGCCGGCTAAAATAACCGTACCTGCTTTTCGGACGAAATTTCGGCCTTTTTCCCACGTGCTTCTCCAAAGAGTCTTGGCTTGAGGTACGCGGTAAGGAGGAAGTTCAACAATAAAAGTTGATTGTTCGTCTTTAAGAAGCGTTACTGATAAAATTTTCGTTACAACAAGTGCTAAAATAATGCCAAGCAAGTACATAGAAAATACCACAGCTGCTCCGTTTTGCACAAAAAATGCACCTACAAACAAAGCGTATACAGGAAGGCGTGCTGAGCAGCTCATAAATGGATTTACTAAAATGGTCATAAGGCGTTCTTTTCGCTGTTCAATTGTACGTGCGGCCATGATCCCCGGTACGTTACATCCAAAGCTAATAATCATCGGGATGAATGCTTTACCGTTCAAACCGAAAAATTCCATGATACGATCCATTACTACAGCAATTCGAGCCATGTATCCTGAATCTTCAAGCAGTGAAATGAAAAAGAACAGGACAAAAATTTGTGGTACAAATACTAGTACGCCGCCTACGCCTGCGATGATGCCGTCCACAATTAAATCATGAATAAATGGAGCAGCACCAGCTGCATTTAGAATAGAATCAGCGGCTTTACTAAGCGTTCCGCCAAAAAAACCGTCCAGTTTATCAGAAAGAGGAACGCCAATCCAAGTAAACGTAATATTAAAAATCAAATACATTAAGCCAAGAAAAATAGGGAGACCGAGCCACTTATGCGTCACAATGCGATCGATTCGATCTGTGAAGGTTAGAGGTGTTTCGCTTCCCTTTACGATACACTCTTTGGAAATGCGTTCAATAAATGCGGTACGCACGTCAAAGAAATGCTCGCTAAGCGGCTTGGTTAAGTTTTGTGCAGCCGCTTTTCGAAGCTCAAGCAGCTCTGGGTAACTCATCTTTTCTTTTAATGTTGATTCGATTACGCTGTTTTCAGCTAAAAATTGAATCGCAATCCATCTGCTGACATCCGCTTTTGTTTGAATCATATGAATTGCTTGTTCAGCGGTTTCCCCGTAATTCAATTGAAATAACGGAGCTTTTAAATCTTGCTTCAAGGTGGAGAGAAGCTCATTAATTCCTTTTCCATTGCGGGCAATAATTGCAGAAACCGGAATATGTAATGATTTGCTAAGCTTCTCCAAATTAAAAGTCAATCCGCGTTTTTCCGCTACATCAATCATATTTAAGCCGATTACTAATGGCTTTCCATATTCCAAGGCTTGAATAGTGAGATGCATGCTTCTCTCAAACTGAGAAGCGTCTACAATATTCAGCATACTGTTAAATTCTCCGGTTAACAAAAAGTTAGTTACCACTGCTTCATCTGAAGAGAGAGGAGTGAAATCATACACACCCGGCAAATCAACCAGCTGGCTGTTTTGCTTTTTAATAGACCCAACTTTCTTTTCAACGGTTACACCGCTCCAGTTTCCTACGTATTCATAGGAATCTGTTAATATATTGAATAAAGAAGTTTTTCCTGTGTTTGGATTTCCTAAAAGTGCAATTGTACTCATGCTGTCTCAACCTCAATTTTAGCCGCATCGCGTTTTCGGATGCTAATCATTTGACCTTGGCATTCAATAATACAAGGTCCTCCTAAGATGGTTTTTTGCTTCATGCACAGTTCGCAGCCTTTTTTTACTCCAAAAGAAAGAAGGCGGCGTTCTAATGATCTATCTAAAAATTCAATGTTTTTAACTTTTACTTTGTCGCCAATACTCACGGTAGTTAAATTCATCATTCAGCACTCCTGTTAATGATAATCATTTTCAATTTGTATCTATCTCGATTATACATAAGGTTCTAAAATCAATCAATGCTTCTAGAGCGTTACAATTAAAAATATATATTTATAACTATATTTTTTAGGTGAAATTATGTACGATTTTAGCAGCAAATTGTCAGGAGGGATGTGAGTGGAGGTAATCATTCGCAAAATGAGAAAAGAAGATATTACGTCTGTTCAATACGTCGCAAAGATGAGCTGGTATGATACATATGAAGGAATTATTCCTAGAAGCGTTCAGAATCGGTTTCTTTCAGAAGCATACTCCAATAAAAGGCTGCTGTGGCGCTTGCGCAATTCGTTCATTTATGTAGCAACTATTGATGAGAAAATCGTAGGGTACGCTAACTTTTTCCGACTACAAAACAGAGAGGAAATAGAACTAGGATCTATCTATATACTTCCTGCTTATCAAGGGAAAGGAATCGGTTCGCAATTATTAGAAAAAGGAATGAAGCGTTCGAAGGAATTAAAAATCGTTTACATTAACGTAGAAAGGGAAAACGGAATAGGCCGTGCATTTTATCAATCAAAAGGTTTCCAGCTTGTGGATGAATTTGATGATGAATTTGACGGGCATTTATTAAAAACGATGCGAATGAAGCTCATGATTTAAGCCTGATATTTAGTGTGAACGTTATCTTAAAAAGCTGATTTTAAACTTTCTGCTAAAATTAGCTTTTAATTACAGAATAACGATTGACCTTATTCTTGTGAATATGGTAACATTAATCAGAACTTAATGACCGGAAATGTTTTTCGGTCAAACAGTCAGACGGAAGTAAGGATTATTGGAGGCTAAAAAACATGAATATGATTAAAGGAGAATGGAAAAAAATCTTTTCCAAACCAATGACTATTGTTGTGATTTGCGGATTGTTATTTGTTCCATTACTTTATAATGTCATCTTTTTATCTGCTTACTGGGATCCATATGGAAAAACAGATCAAATTCCAGTTGCAGTGGTAAATGAAGATAAAGGTGCTACGTTAGATGGAAAGAAATTGAATGTCGGTCGTGATTTTGTTGATGATTTAAAGAAAAACGATAAATTTGACTGGAAATTTACGAACAAAGAAAAAGCGTTAGAAGGCTTAAAAAATGAGGACTACTATTTAGTTTTGGAAATTCCAAAGAATTTCTCCAAAAATGCAACAACATTAATGGATAAAGATCCTAAAAAAATGAAATTTATCTACCATACAAATGCCGGAAAGAACTATTCAGGCGCTCAAATTAGCTCAAATGCAGTGGCTAAAATCAATGATCAAATTAAAGAAGCAGTCACAAAGCAGTATGCTGAAACGGTATTTGACAGCTTTAAACAAGTAGCGGACGGTCTTCAAAAAGCAAGTGACGGTGCAGGAGAGCTAGAAGATGGCTCGAAAACGCTGCGAGATAACATGAAAAAATTGGCAGACAGCACGGTTACATTCGAAGACGGTACAGCTAAATTGGCAAGTGGGTTAACGGATGCAAGAAAAGGAGCAACAGACTTAAATGCAGGTGCAGCTAAGCTCCTAAACGGTGCGGACACAATTAATGAAAACTTAGGCAGCCTAAACAGCGGTTTAGGGAAGCTAGAGAGTGGAAGCAGTCAATTATATAGCGCTTCTAGTCAATTAGAAACTGGAGCTGTTGGTGTTCGAGATGGATTGTCAAAGTTACAAAGTGCAACCAAACAGCTTAATGATGGAACGCAGACACTTCAAGGAAAGCTTCCGCAGTTCACAAGCGGCTTAAATCAAGTGGACGCTGAAGTGAGCAATGTTACGCAGCAAATTAATCAAGCGGAACAGGAAATTACACAGATTAAACAGCAGGTCGATTCAAAAAAAGCAGAGTTTGAACAGCAGCAGCAAGCTCTCATTGACAGCATTAACAGCAATGAGTCCATTCCAGATGAGCAAAAACAAACGCTGATTGCAGGAATTAAAAAACTCACGTCTCAGCAGTTTATGGATGAACAGCAGCAAAAAGCAGAGCAGCTAAAAGCAAAAGTAGATAAAGTGCAAGAATTATCAGCGGCGCTTCAAAAGCTGTCTAAAGGCGGAGAAGATATTCAAAGCGCTATTAATAAAATTGCTGATGGACAAAGTCAGCTGTACGATGGACAAACGAAAGTATATAATGGTGCTGTTAAACTAGCAGACGGAGAAAAGCAGTTCAACAGCAAATTTGCAGAGCTAAACAGCGGTATTGCTGACGCTCATACAGGAGCTGGAAAGCTTGCCGACGGACAGCAGCAACTTGTGGATGGACTTAAAAAATCTGAGCAAGGAAGCGCAGCGCTAGCAAATGGTTTAACACAGCTAGAAAACGGGGCAACCAAATTAGCAAATGGTTCTAAAGAGTTAACGAATGGTTCATCCAAACTATATGATGGTTCATCTAAATTATCAGATGGAACAAGCGAGCTTCATTCATCTTTAGCCGATGGTGCAAAAGATGCAAAAGATGTTAAAGCGGATGATAAAACATACAGCATGTTTTCTAATCCAACGGATTTAAAATCAGATAAACAAAACAACGTAGATAAGTACGGTGTCGGATTAGCTCCATATATCTTATGTATTGGTTTATTTGCAGGAACGTTAATGTTCTCATCTGTTTATCCATTAAAAGAACCTTCTATTCGACCAACTTCAGGTATTTCATGGTTCTTGAGTAAGTTTAGTGTCATCGCAATCGTAGGTATACTACAGGCAGCCATTGCGGTTACGGCTCTTCTATGGGGCTTGCATTTAAACGTAACAAGCATTTGGCACTTCTATATCTTTACGATGATTACAGGTGTAACGTTCTTTGCGCTGATCTTGTTCTTAACAACAGCGTTAGGAAAAGTAGGGCAGTATTTAGCGTTTATTATTCTGCTGCTTCAAATTGGCGGCAGTGCAGGTACATTCCCTAAAGCACTTGTGCCGGAATTCTTCCAGGCAATCAATCCATACTTGCCTATGACCTATGCAATTCGCGGTTTCCGTGAAATCATTTCAATTGGTGATGATTTCGGCTATGTATGGCATCAGGCTGGCGTACTTGGAATCTTTGCAGCAATCTTCATCGTTCTTTCATTAGTAATGTTTTATATCAATGCAAGAAAAGAACAGCACTATACAGAAGAAGAGTCAGCAGCATGATTTATTAAATAGAAAAAGAGAGTTCCAGTTTAAAAAGGAACTCTCTTTTTCTTTATGTTAGTATAGGTTTACGTATAAAAGAGGGGAACGTGAATGCATGCAGCTTACAAAATTTTCGGTATATGAAAGTGATCGCGTGAAAAAGTGGCAGGAAGGGTTAAAAGAGTGGGACGGCTCAATATCGAAACGGATGATAGATGACCGGGCTGAAGATGAATTTTGGCAGCACTATCTAGAAAAAATGTCTTTTAGTTCAGAAAACGATCCTGTAGTAAAACAGCTTCAGCAAGAACTTCTTGCTTTTTTGACTCCAGGTGACGCCGTTATGGAAATTGGCCCTGGATGGGGGAACTACACGTTTTCAATTGCTGATTATGTAAAAGAACTTACGTGTATGGATTGTTCGCCAAGCATCATCCGCTATTTACAAAAACAATCGGGTGCTCGCTCTAATCTAAAGTTTATAGAAGGTAAATGGGAGTATGAGCGTCTAACAGATAACTATGATGCCGTAGTAGGAATAAACTGTTTTTACCGTATGCATAATATTGTCGATGGTCTCTTAAATATGAATGATTCGGCTAATCGTTTGGTTGTTATCGGCATGTCAACTGGTCCAGAAAAGCCTCATTACATAGAGTTACATGAAAGACTTGGGTACGAAATTAAATGGCGCCGCAAAGAATATATTGACTTACTAAATATTTTATATGAACTGGGCATTTATGCAGACTGCAAGCTTGTTCCTATAACCAAAACGGTAACGTATGAGACGTACGAAGATCTCATCAAGAAGAACTCGACCAAGGTGCTTTCTAAAGATGTTGACAAATTAGAAACTGAGAAGATTATTTTACAGCATGTAAAGAAAATAAATGACACATATGAATATACGTATCAATATCATATGGCTTTTATTTATTGGAAACCGATAAAAAGAACCCGTTGAGTAAAATCAACGGGTTCTTTTTAGTAGTGATAAAGCTGTAATTTAGAATAAGCAATATTAAAATCGTCGCCGCTTAGAAGAACTTTCAATTCCTGCTTCTTCACGGTATTTAGCGACTGTTCTTCTTGAAATTTGAATTCCTTCGCTGGAAAGAAGAGACATGAGTTTTTGATCTGAAAGAGGTTTTAATTTATTTTCTTCGGCAATTAATATTTTAATTTTTTCTTTTATAAAGGCAGTAGAATTGCTTTGTTCTCCATCATTTCGCTCTAAAGAATTGGTGAAAAAGTATTTTAGCTCAAACAGCCCGCGCGGCGTTTGAATATACTTCCCGTTCGTCGCACGGCTTACCGTTGATTCGTGACAGTCTACTTTTTGAGCAATATCTTTTAAGGTAAGTGGCTTTAGCCCCGAAATACCCATTTCAAAAAAATCTTGCTGATGTTCCACAATGGCTTTGGACACGTTGTAAATCGTCGCATTACGCTGCTCAATACTATTGATTAGCCAAGTAGCTTCATGGATTTTTTCCTGTACGTATCGATCGGTTGTTACGCATGCAGAGTGATGAACCAGCTTTTGATAGGCACTGTTAATTTCGATGGGTGGAAGCAGCTCGCTATGAAGAGTAACATGATAGCGGCCATCAACTTTCTGTACCGTTACATCAGGCGAGATGTACTTCGTAAGCGGGACGTGGAAATCTCCTGCTGGACGAGGATTTAATGTCCGCAAGCAGTCAACAATTTCTTGTACTTCACGCATCGAAATAGAGTATTTTTTTGAAATGTTCCGATATTTTTTGTTAGCAATATCTTCAATATCGTGTTTTACCACTTCGTATAAAAAAGGAGGCTTTGACTTTTTGGCCTTAATTTGAATAAGCAGTGAATCCACAAAATTTTGAGCGCCCACGCCAATTGGATCAAAGCTTTGTAAAACGTGAATCATATCGTTGACTTCATTAATTGAAACATTCAGCAGTTCGGCTGCCAATTTTGGCTCAATTGCTAAAAAACCATTTTTATTTAAGTTTCCAATTAGAAATTGAACGATGTGTTTTTGGTGTGAGTGTAAATGATTTAGCATAGACAGCTGCTCTAATAAATGACTCTCTAATGTCACAGTTTGATCAGATATATAATTAAACGGATTATACTCGTCATCGGTATAACCATTTGAATATGAACGCTGCTCTCGAGTATAAAATGAATCTTTTTGCTGAGAGTCGCCAGCAGACAGTTTAATTACAGGATTTTCATTGACTTGCTGATGAAGATAATGAACTAAATCGGCCGTAGAATAATTTAAAATGTTGATAGACTGACGTAATTCAGGTGTCATGGCCAATTTTAATAGTTGTTTTTGGGATAAATCTAAACCTAATTGCATCATTGAATCACCTATCATTCTTGAGTTTTATTTCGACAATTCTGGCTGCATCGTTCGACATCATCATAGCTGAAAATGCGAAAGAATTCTATAGTGTTGTCAGATGTTCTTACATAGGGGCGAATTGCAAGAAAGAGTAGGAGAATAGATAAAACAAAAACGAATAGCTCCTGAAAACAGTGACAACGGCTATTCGTTTGTTTTAACAGAGCCGCTAGGAGAACTTAGCTGCAATTTGGGGTGTTTCCCATTCTTCTATCTCCCCATGCGCACATCATATTTAAAATTTCTCGTAAGGTTTCGCCTTCCTCACTAAGTGAGTACTCTACCTTAGGAGGAACTTCATTGTAGACTTTTCTATTAACCACGCCATCTTTTTCTAATTCTTTTAGCTGTTGAGACAGCATTTTTTTGGTAATAGCAGGCATAGCTCGCTGAAGTTCACTAAAACGTTTTTCGCCTTCTTTTAAGAGGCATAAAATAACAACTTTCCATTTCCCGCCGATTACTTCAAGCGTTGCTTCAACAGGTACATTATAGTGGGGTGCTTTCACCGTTAATCCTCCATTCATAAATAGATATGAAATATGGATATAATAATTTAATATCCATAGACCTAGGTTACCGGGAAGGTACCTGGTTACATGAAAGTGCCGTCTTTTGTAAACAACATGTATTTATTATACTGAAAAAGAACTTTTAATTGAAGGAAGAAATGTAAAAGGGGAAATCTTGATGAAAGCTTTACTGTTAGAAGGCAAGGGGAAAGTAAGTGAGATGAAAGTCGGAGATATCCAAATGCCGCATCCAGTTAAAGGTGAAATTTTAGTTAAAATTAAAGCTACTGCCCTTAACCCTGTAGATTATAAAACGGGAAACGGCGGTAATCCTAGTTGGACATATCCTCACGTATTAGGACTTGATTCGGCTGGCGTTGTCGAAGAAGTGGGAGAAGAAGTCACAACTGTTAAAGTCGGAGAACGCGTTGTATATCATAGCGATTTATCAAAAAAAGGCGGGTTTGCACAATACGGAGTGACAACAGCTCACACGGTTTCTCATATTCCACAAGGAGTTTCATTTGAAGATGCTGCAGCTATTCCATGTGCGGGGTATACAGCATATCAAGCATTGTTTCACAAAATGAACGCTTCAAAAGGACAAACGATTTTAATTCACGCAGGTGCTGGAGGGGTTGGAGGGTTTGCCATTCAGCTTGCCAAAAATGCAGGTCTTACAGTGCTCACAACCGCATCTTCGGCCAATCATGAGTTTGTAAAAAGTTTAGGTGCTGATTATGTAATCGACTACCGTAAAGAAGACTTTGTGAGAAAAACGTTGGAGCTTACCGGTGGAATTGGTGTAGATTTAGTCTTGGATACCGTTGGACGGGATAATGCAGACGAGTCGGTAAAGGCTCTTGCTTTTAATGGCCAAATTGCATTCATCGCAGGACCGCCTAATGTAAACGATGCGATTTCGTTTGCGCACCCACTATCGTTTCATCAAGTTGCATTAGGAAGTGTACATCAGTCTAATAACGTAAAAGAACAGCGAAAACTTGCTGAAACGGGAAATAAAATGCTTATGCTTCTACAAGAAAATAAGCTAAATGCACTCGTGGAAAAAGTCATTTCACTAGACGAAGTGCCAGCAGCATTAGACGAACTGGCGACTCGTCGAGTAAAAGGGAAAATTGTAGCCGTGATAGATAAATAATACAACCAAAAAAGCAAACACCATGAAGGTGTTTGCCTTTTAAATCGTAAACTGCTGCGTATAGAGCTTGTGGTAAAAACCTTGTTTCTCTAGCAGCTGGCGATGATTTCCTTCTTCAATAATTTTTCCGTCTTTTAAAACAAGAATTTGATCTGCATTTTCAATTGTTTTAAGGCGGTGGGCAATCACAAAGCTTGTTTTTCCTTTTAATAGATTACTCATTCCTTTTTGAATATCAATTTCTGTTTTTGTATCAATATTAGAAGTAGCTTCGTCTAAAATTAAAATATCACAGTCAGAGAGCATGGCTCGAGCAATCGATAAAAGCTGCTTTTGACCTTCACTTAAATTTCCTCCACCGGCTGAAATCACAGTATCGTATTGCTGCGGCAGGTGCTTGATAAAAGAATGAGCATTTGCCATTTTTGCTGCGCTTTTCACTTCTTCATCGCTGGCATCTAGCCTGCCAAATCGAATGTTATCCGCAATCGTACCGGAAAATAAATAGGTATCCTGAAGAACAATGCCGATTCGGTTTCGTAAATCATGGATGTTATAGTCACTGATGGAGAGGCCGTCAATTTTAATGTCTCCGTTTGCGATGTCATAAAATCGTGTGAGCAAGTTAATGATTGTTGTTTTACCAGAACCTGTCGGACCGACCAAAGCAACCATTTCACCTTTTTTTGCTGTAAGTGTAACATTTTTTAAAATCATTTTTTCGTCAGTATAGCCAAATGATACGTTCTCAAAAGCAACGTCTCCTGCAAATTTTGTAACAGAAAGAGCGGTTGGCTTGTTTGTGACATCTGGCTGCTCATCCATAATCGCAAACACGCGCTCTGCGCCGGCAATAGCCGAAAGAATGGTGTTTACTAAGTTTGCCATTTGACTGATTGGGCGAGAGAACTGACGTGAGTAGTTAACAAACGAAGCAATCATCCCCACTGTAACGCTACCTTGAACCGCCATAAATGCTCCTGCTCCAATCACTAGTGCTAAGCCTAAATTGTTAATAAAGTTTGTGACAGGACCTAAAAAGCCTGAAAATGTTTCTGCTTTTGTTGCTGAACTTCTCAGCTGTTCATTTCGTTCATTAAAAACAGTTAAAAAATCTTTTTCCTTACTAAAAAGCGTAACAACTTCTCCTCCAGAGATTGCTTCTTCTACAAAGCCGTTTAGTTCACCTAAGTCTTTTTGGCGTTTGACAAAATTTTCACTGCTTCGTTTTAATATTTGTCGAACGATTATAACCATCAATGGAATAACAATCAGCGTGATAATAGCAAGAATCCAGTTGAGCGAGAACATCGCAATGGTAATGCCCACTAAAGACAAAATAGAGGACAGAGCCTGAATGACGCTTTGACTCAGAGCGTTGTTTAGATTATCAATATCATTAGTAACCCGGCTCATTAACTCTCCGTGAGCTCGTTTGTCAAAAAAGCGAAGAGAGAGAGTCTGAAGCTTTGCAAATAAATCTTGGCGGAGCAAGCCAATGGTCGTAAACGAAACGTTTACCATTAAATAGGTTTGCAGCCATGTTAACAAAGATGTCGTAATGTAAATTCCTGCAAGAGTGAGTGACATTCGTATCGTTCCGCTGATATCTTTGGGAATAATATGCTCATCAATAATAACCCCAATTAAATAAGGGCCTAATAAATTAAGCAGGGAAGTCAAAATAACTAAGATTATTGCAGCTACAAGCGGAGGCTTTCGTTTCCCCATATATGACCAGATTCTGTGCAGTGTTTTTTTCGCATTCTTTGGCTTCACTACAGGACCTTTCATCATTCCTCTAGGGCCGCGAATAGAGCTCATTTGATTTTTACCTTGATTATTCACTAGGCAACACCTCTTTTCCGCCTTGTGCAAGATAAATGTCGTAATAAAGAGAGCGGTGACGAAGCAATTCTTCATGAGTCCCTTGTTCAGCAATTTTGCCTTCATCCATGACGATAATATGATCAGCGTGAAGAAGAGACGAAATTTTAGACGCAATAATAATGACGGTCGCATCCGAAAACTCTTCTTTTAAATGTGTTAGTACCTGCGCTTCTGAGACAGCATCCAACGCTGAAGTTGCATCATCAATGACCAATATAGCAGGCTTTCTAACAAATGCACGGGCGATTGAAAGGCGCTGCTTTTGCCCTCCTGATAAATTGGTAGCTCCTCTTGTTAAAGGATACTCATATTTTTCTGGGAGCTTTTCAATAAACTCCGTGGCGCATGCAAAAGCTGCAGCATCTTCAATTTCTGAGGAAGAAGCATGATCTTTTCCCATTCGAATATTCATATCAATCGTTCCGGTAAACAGCGTAGCTTTTTGAGGAATGAACCCAATGGATGAGCGAAGCTCTTTTACGTCATAGTTCGTAAGATTTTTTCCATCTACAAAAATTTCACCGCCATCAGGATCATATAAGCGCGAAATAAGTTTTGCAAGCGTCGATTTTCCGCTTCCAGTAGAGCCGATAATGCCAATGGTTTCCCCGTGTTTAGCAGTAAATGAAATATCTTTTAATACGTTTTCGCCATTTTTACTGTAGCTGTATGTAACGTTTTGAAACGATAGATCACCTTTAAGTCTGTTGATTTGAGCAGCAGAGTTTGCTGGAGGAATGTCTATTTTTGTTTTTAAAACAGAATCGATTCGTTCAGCTGAAGGGAATGCGCGTGTAATTTGCATCAGCACCATGCTGCTTGACATAAGTCCGTTTAAAATAATCGTTAAGTAATTAATAAAAGCTAAAATCACACCTGCTTCAATTTTTCCTGCTTCAACTTGAAGTCCACCCAGCCATAGAGTAGCTACCATTCCGATATTTACTACAAATAAAATAACGGGCATTAAAAGCGAAATAAGCTGAACGGCACTCATATTAGCTCGCGTCAAGGAGCTGTTTGCTTCTTTAAACTGATTGATTTCATATGCTTCTCTTACATACGCTTTTACTACACGCATCCCTGATAAATTTTCTTGGACTTTTGTGTTTACACGATCAACGCTTTGCTGAACTTTTTTAAAAAGTTTTCCAGCTTTCGTGATCACAAACCAAATGCATAAAAATAAAATAGGGACGACCACAACGATAATAGGAAACAAAGAACGAGCGGTTAATAACACGATTACAATACTTCCTGCAAAAAGTAAAGGACCTCTAACTAATACTTTTAGCGTCATATTCAATGCGTTTTGAACACTCGTTACATCGTTTGTCATGACGGTAATTAAGTGACCAGTCCCTAGTTTGTCTCTGTTGCTGTTTGAGAGGTTTTCAATCTTTTCAAAAAGCGATTTCCGAATATCGGTAGAAAAATTTACTGCTGCTTTTGTGCTAAGGATGGCGCAGACGATACCAGCAGCTAAGCCAATGATTGCTAACATGAGCATAAGGATACTTCGGGTAATAACATATGTTTGATTGTTGTTTGCAATGCCATAATCAATGATATGCTGCATAATAGTAGGTTGCAGAAGGTCAGCTAACACTTCAATTACCATCAATAGCGGGGCAAACAGCGCGAGCCATTTGTAAGGTTTTAAGTAAGGGTACAAAGATTTAATTGTATTCACACATTGTGGCACTCCTTTCTGTAAAAAATATGGTAACATAGAATAAGTTTAGAAGTTTGTTTCAAGCACCATTTATTATACGCCAATGCAAGCAGAAATCCACTTTTTGAGAGGGTTAGGTATGCAATGAATCAAACATTACGAGTACATCATCCACTTTTTGGATCTTTGTTATATGACTCGGCCTGGGTTGGGGAAAAACAGGTCACTTTCTTTGGACAAAAACAACACGTGTTGCTGACAATTGATGGAGATAAAGAGAAGCCATTTCAAAAACGGCAAGAAGAGGCTTTTCAAGCATTTTGGCTTCAAAGTGAATTATTGTTAAAGAGAACGGAAAAAGCTCTTTTTGATTATTATCAACAGGTGCGAGATGAATACAGAACTCAAGTTGAAAAAGACGTGGTAGACTTATTAGTTCCGAATGTAAAAAAGCGAAAAGACATTGGTTTTTTAGTTGAGTGTATTCAAATCTTTGTTCCTGAAGCACTTCATGATACAAGAGAACTTGGGTTGTTTTTTGAATGTACGTGGGAAGAAGAGCATATGTTAGCTGTAAAGTTTAGAAATGAACAAATTGCCGCTATTGGCTTACAAGAAGATTTATTCTAGTAAAAAGCCTTGAAGCAGACTGCTTCAAGGCTTTTTGGCATTAATGTTTGACAGGCTCTTCGATTCCCATACCTGTATTTGCTTTTACTAAAATCTCATCAAATTTCTTTTCGTCTGCTTTTTTAGACGAAAGAAGTGTTCCTATAAAAGCAGCTAAGAAGCCTAGAGGAATAGAGATAATACCAGGGTTTGTGAGCGTGATGAGCGGTTCACCTACAAAGATAGCAGCTCCAGGCTCAGGTGCCCACACGTTTGGACTAATGGCAACTAAAAACAGTGAGCTGAATAGGCCAACCAGCATGCCAGTGACTGCTCCTGCTGTATTAAAACGTTTCCAAAAAATAGTAAGAAGAATAATTGGCAAGTTAGCGCTCGCTGCTACTGCAAAGGCAAGTGCAACTAAAAATGCTACGTTCATGTTTTGAGCAAATAATGCAAGAATAATAGATAGAATGGATACCCCAATAGAAGCCCATCGTGCAGCTACTACCTGTTCTTTTTCAGTTGCAGCTCCTTTACGGAGAATATGACTATAGAAGTCGTGTGCGAATGCTGAAGCTGCTGAGAGCACCAGCCCAGCTACAACAGCTAAAATCGTAGCAAAAGCTACAGCTGAGACGAATGCAAAGAGAAAGTCTCCGCCAAGAACTTGAGCGAGCAGGGGAGCTGCCATGTTTCCTGCTGCATTTGCTTTGATAATATCATCGTACCCTACGAATGCAGCAGCACCGAATCCTAAAAAGATTGTCATAATGTAAAAAACGCCAATGATCCACGTTGCATAAATAACAGACTTTCGTGCGGTGATGGCGTCTTTTACTGTGAAGAAACGAATAAGGATATGAGGCAGGCCTGCTGTACCAAGAACAAGAGCTAAATTCAACGAAATCATGTCCAGCGGATTTTTGAATTTATTTCCTGGATTTAAAAAGCCTTCACCAAGAGGAGTTGCAGTTTTCATCTCGGAAAACATTTTAGCTAAGCTAAAATCAAATTTTGAAAATACGATAATGGAAATAATGAACGTACCAATCATCAGAAGCAAGGCTTTGACAATCTGCACCCAGCTAGTCGCTGTCATTCCTCCAAATACAACGTAAACCGTCATCAAGACGCCGACAATCAAGACAGAGTACACGTAATCTAGACCAAGTAATAAATGAATTAATGCTCCTGCTCCAACGAGCTGCGCAATCATATAAAAAATGGAAATGGTGATCGTGTTTAACGCAGCAACTCCCCGCACTTTCTTTTCGTTAAAACGAGCTGCTATCATATCTGCCATCGTGTACTTTCCTAAGTTGCGAAGTGGTTCAGCTACAATGTATAACACAACGAGGTAGGCAACTAAAAAGCCGATGCTGTAAAAAAAACCGTCAAATCCAGAAAGCGCTACCATTCCAGCTATGCCTAAAAATGATGCAGCAGACATATAATCTCCGGCAATCGCCATACCGTTTTGCCAGCCGGTTAAACTTCCATCTGCTGTATAAAAGTCACTGGTTGTTTTTGTTCGCTTGGATGCCGCATACGTAATGATTAGCGTAAGACCTACAATGGCTAAAAAAAGTGAAAAAGCTAGTACGTTCATTCATTTAACCCCCTATTCAATTTGCAGCTTCTTTTTTTATCGTTTCAACAAGTTCATCAAATTTCGAGGCTCTTTTTGTGTATAAAATGCATAGGGCCCACGTCATCACAAACTGTGCAAAAGCAAATACCCACGCCCAAGTCATAGAAGCAAAAGCTGGTTTGTTTAAGACGGTTGTGTAAGCCGTTAAAATAGGCAAGGTAAAATAAAAAGCAAGAAAAAACAGAGAGAGCGGTAAAATAAAATTACGTTTTTGTTTCAAAAGTTTTTGAAATGAAGCAGACTGTACAATTTCTGTGTAATCAGGAGAGGAAGAAGCATTATTTACCTTCTTTAAAGAATTTTCATTCATTGCCAAGCGGAATTCCCCCTTTGATAATAAATAGATGAAGCAAAAAGCTTCATATCACTTAAATTATATTATTTTCGGAATAAAAAGTAAATTCTGCCTTTTTGTGAGAATGGTAACTTTGGAAGTTTTTTAATATACTAAAGATTCAAACTAAATGCATACTGCCATAATAAAAAACGAACAACATTCAATATAAAGGAAAAATCTTTCGCAACAGAAATGTTGAAATTAATCCTTAGTTTCTTTTACATATAAGGCTTTTCTTTATTATTTAAACGTTATTTTTTTGTTTGATCTTTTGAAAAGCAAAAGAAGATGATGATAAAATCATAAGCACACAATAATGTTAGACAGGAAACGGGTTGAGAAAGTACGCTATTATTTAGAGATGGTTATAAATAGACAAGATATTATGAAAGATTTCTATAAGAATGATATTTTTTCTTTATAGTAAACAAATAATGTGACTACTTATATAAAAGAGAAAAGGTGAAATAATGGCATTTGGAATCAAGCGCCCGGAATTAAACGCATGGAAAGCAGCTGTTAAGCGAGGAGAGATTGCATTTTTAACTCATTACTGGCTTGATGAGCGTTTTCCAAATGCAACTACCGTAACAAAAGTAGGTTGCAGTGACTTAAATAAGCTGATTAAGTGGGGAGAAAAGTATGGTATTCCCGCTAAGTATATTGATAATCGATCCGGCTATCCTCATTTCGATTTACTAGGCGAGCGCCAGAAAGAAATTATGAAAAAGGAAAATCAGCTGGAGCAGCTGAAGCGATTTGAAGAAGTTAACGAGTGAAAAGCAAAGCTAATTTGAAAAACTGTAAAAAAATTCTATTGTTAAGGCTTTTTTTTATGTTTAAATAGAAAAAACAGTGGAATAGATTAAGAAGAACAATTACGTTATATATTCTCTCATAAAGGGAAAGTAACTTAGGTTAGTTTCCTTATTTGATACGATAAAGAGCTTTGTTTTATAATAAAATTGTTGTTCGGATAAAAGGAGGAAGAAGGGCATGTCCGAGGTTGGAACTTTAAAAAAAGGATTAGATATCTTCTCTTTGCTTTTAAACCGTCCGAATATGACTATTCCAGAAATGATGGAAGCGCTCGGTTTTAATAAGAGTACGATGTATCGTCTTGTAAGCACGCTTGAACAAAACGGATTTATTGTAAGAAACCCGTCTAACCGCTATACGGTTTCACCGCAACTGGTGCTGGCACTCGTGCAAAATACGATGCATACGAATTATGAAATGAATTGGCTCTCTGTTCCTGCTATGCAGAAGCTGAGTGAAGAGACCAATGAGACCATTTACGCGGGAATTCTCCATCATAAACAAATGGTTACAACTCAGGTGGTGAACGGGCAATATAGCACTCGTACACATTCCGAAGTAGGAAATAAAAAGCCGCTTCATGCAAATGCTATTGGGAAGTGTATTCTTGCTTATCAAGAGGACAGCGTGCAAAAATCTATTCTTCATGAACTTTCGCTTGAAGCCTATACAGATCGAACGATCACCGAGCTGGACGAGCTTGAAGCTGATTTGGCTTTAAGTAAGGAAAGAGGATATGCTGTCGATGATGAAGAACGGGAGCCTGGCGTTCGCTGTATTGCGGCTCCTATTTTCAGAAAAGGAAAAATAATGGCAGCTATTGCTTTATCAGGTCCATCCGTTCGTATTTCACAAGAAAAAGACGAAGAACATGCTGCGCTTGTTAAACAGTGCGCAGAACAAATTTCACAAGCAATTACTCTTTACGAATAATTCAACAGTAAAAAAAGGGGATGAACAGCAACATGGAAAACTTACAGTCAACGACGACCTTAGCAAACGGCGTTAAAATGCCTTGGTTAGGTTTAGGTGTTTATAAAGTAGAAGATGGTCAAGAAGTTGTAGATTCAGTTAAATATGCAATCAAAGCTGGATATAAAAGCATTGATACGGCTAAAATTTATGAAAATGAAGAAGGCGTTGGACAAGCGATCAAAGAATCGGGTGTTTCTCGCGAAGAACTATTTGTTACATCAAAAGTGTGGAATGCAGATCAAGGATATGACACAACTCTTCAAGCGTTTGAAACAAGCTTAAACAAGCTAGGTCTTGAATATTTAGATTTATACTTAATTCACTGGCCAGTTGAAGGTAAGTATAAAGATACGTGGAAAGCACTTGAAAAGCTTTATAAAGACGGGAAAATTCGTGCAATCGGCGTATCGAATTTCCAAGTTCATCATTTGGAAGACTTAATTGCAGATGCAGAAGTTAAGCCGATGGTAAACCAAATCGAATTTCATCCACTTTTAACACAAACAGAAGTGCGTGAATACTGCAAAAAACAAGGAATCCAAGTGGAAGCATGGTCACCGCTTGCACAAGGTGAGCTGCTTGATAACGAAGTGTTAACTCAAATTGCTGAAAAGCACGGAAAATCAACTGCTCAAGTTATCTTACGTTGGGACTTACAAAACGAAGTAGTAACGATTCCTAAGTCAACAAAAGAACATCGTATTATCCAAAATGCAGACGTATTTGACTTTGAATTAAATGCAGAAGAAGTTGAAAAAATCAACGCATTAAATCAAAATCATCGCGTAGGTCCAGATCCGGATAACTTTGACTTTTAATTTTAAATTAAGACTAAAATGTCTTGTAAGATAAATAATAAACAAAGCGCTATTGTCATTCATGCAGTAGCGCTTTGTTTATTAAAAAAGAAATGTGATGGTTGAACGAGGAGGAAAAGTAATGAAAATGTCAGGAAACACTATTTTAATTACGGGCGGAGCGTCTGGAATTGGGTTGGCGCTTGCAGAACGTTTTTTAAATGAAGGAAATGAAGTCATTATTTGTGGAAGAAGGGAATCAAAGCTGCAGGAAGCAAAAGAAAGATTCCCTTCGTTACATACAAAAGTGTGCGACGTATCAATAGAAGAAAGCAGAGCAGAGCTAGTAAAATGGGCGACTGAAACGTTCCCAAAATTAAATGTTATTGTGAATAATGCAGGCATTCAGCAGCGCGTAAATCTTTTACACATGCACGAAGAGTGGCAGTATTACGAAAAAGAACTAATGAGTAATGTAAGTGCTCCTATTCATTTAACTTCGCTTTTGATTCCTCATTTCGTTCAACAAGAACGTGCTGCGGTTATTAACGTAACGTCCGGGCTGTCTTTAACACCTGGAGCATGGGTGCCAATCTACAGCGCAACAAAAGCGGCATTAAGGTCGTTTACGATTAGTTTAAGACATCAAGTAGAAGAAACAAATACCGAAGTAATAGAAATTCTTCCTCCAGCTGTGAACACGGATTTAGGAGGCACGGGACTTCATACATTTGGAGCGCCGCTTGAGGACTTTGCTGATTCAGTATTTGAAGAATTGAAAAAAGGTAAAATTGAAATTGGCTATGAAGATAGCGCTAAGAGGCTTTATGCTTCCAAAGAAGAAATTGAGAAAGCTACAGCACAGGCTTGGAGGGGGTTTTTAAAGAACAATCCTGAATTTTAAAGGCAGAAAACACAAAGGTTTCTAAACCCTTCAAGGGTAGCACATCATAAAAAGAGGCTGGGACAAAAGTATTTTAGCCCAAGTGAAAAACGAACCGTGAATCCAACATGTTGATTCACGGTTCGTTTTCTTTGTTATGTTGAGCGGGGCTTCCATCTGTTTCGTTCATGCTAGCAGTTGATTGGAGAGCAAGACGAAGACTCCTGCGGGAAAAGCGGAACAGGTGAAACCCCGCAGGAGCGTAAGCGACGAGGAGGCTCAGCAGCCGCCCGCGGAAAGCGAAGTCTTGCACGGAAATCAACTGCGGTGTCACAAGCGGTTCAGCTCATGTCTCCCATTTGTTCGTCTTTAGATTGAATTCATCTCGTTATGTCTCAGCCTCTTTTTATCATTAACGATCTACCGTTTGTCTAATTCGTTTTTCCATTTTTTCAAGCATGCGGAGGTACTCATCCTGTTCTTCAGGAGTTAGAGCAAAAAGCATGTCTTGCCAAAATAAATTTCGCTGCTCAATTACGTAGTTCACTAATGTTTCGCCAGCCTCTGTTAAGGATATCCATACAATTCGGCGGTCTTTTTGGTCACGTACGCGCTTAATGAGTGCATCATCTTCTAATTGATTTAATAAAATGGTAGTAGCCCCAGAGGTTAGCTTTAGATTTGAAGAAATTTCGGCTACCATACGTTTAGAGCTGATTCCAATAAATTTTAGAATTAAAAATTTCGTAATGGTCAAATTATAGGGCTGCTCACTGATTTTATCTTCCAAGAGCTTTCGCTTGAGTTCAAATAATGAGGTTTTAACTTGGTCGAGTTTTTCTAGTTTATCTATTAACTGCTGATCCATCATAATCACCTTTTCTTTATCATTATAGGTGTTAAACAATTGCTGCTAGTTACCTATTGTGGTTTATGTATATAGGGAGTTTGTTCCAAAAAAAGGAGCTGTTTTTGTGTATAACCCTATGCTTATATATCTAACTTTAAAGTAAAGTAAAGTACTTGTAAAGAAACCAAAACTTTTAAGTTGTATTTCAGTTAAAGATGTAGTAAAGTATTCAGTCGGGAAAACTTTATGAAACATAAATGTTTAGTTTTAAAAATAAATTAAAATCAAAGTTATTTACAACTAAATATCTTTGTGATAAAGTTATCTAGCGTAATACTTAACTGAATGAAATATTAAGGAGGTAAAATAAATGTCAAGAGGGCGTTTAATTTTAATGAACTTTATCGGAATTATTGTAGTATTAGCTTTAATTATTGGTGGGGGATACTATTATATTCAAAAATCTAATTATGTATCCACAGACAATGCAAAAGTGTCGGGCGACCTTTATACAGTAGTAGCGCCAGCGGCAGGTAAAGTAGCAAGCTGGAACGTTGAAGAAGGTAAAGATGTTTCAAAAGATGATGAGGTAGCTAAAATCCAATCAGAAGATGGAGAAAAAACAGTTACAGTACCAGAGGATGGTAAAATCATCAAAACACAGGTGAAAGAAAATCAAATGGTTCAAGCTGGTCAACAAATTGCTAGCGAAGTAGATATGAATAACTTATTCATCATTGCAAACATTAAAGAAGACAAATTAAAAGATATTGAAGCTGGCGATGACGTTGATGTAACAGTTGACGGAGATACTAAAACAACAATCGATGGAAAAGTAGAAGAAATCGGTTATGCAACAAACTCAATTTTCTCATTAATGCCAAGCTCTAATTCAGATGGCAACTATACTAAAGTATCACAAACAGTTCCTGTTAAAATCTCTATTTCTAACTACTCTGAAAACGTACTACCAGGTATGAATGCAGAAGTTAAAATCTCTAAAAACTAAGAACGTACATGAGTAAGAAGAGAAGAAAGGAGGAAGGAACTGATGTCAGCAAACACGATACAATCAGAGGAAAGCTCAGTTAAAAAGCATATCCCGCTGCTAGTCGTACTTATGCTTGGATTGTTCTTAGCAATTTTAAACCAAACGCTGCTAAATGTTGCGATTCCGCATCTGATTACAGAGTTTGGCGTTACGGCTAATACCGCACAGTGGTTGCTTACAGGGTATATGCTTGTAAATGGTGCACTTATTCCATTATCAGCGTATTTAATTGAACGTTTTGGAGTTCGTCGCTTATTCTTATTTGCAATGGCCTGCTTTACAATAGGGGCACTTGTCTGTGGAATTGCGCCGACTTTCTCGATTATGCTAATCGGACGTCTGGTTCAAGCAGTCGGAGGCGGAGTGCTAGCACCTCTAGTTATGACCATTATCGTATTTATTTTCCCTCCTCATATGCGCGGAAAAGGAATGGGTATCTTTGGTTTAGCCATGATGTTCGCTCCAGCAATTGGACCGACGCTTTCAGGATGGGTTATTCAAAACTATGACTGGCACATTTTATTTACGGGAATGGTGCCACTAGGTGCACTCGTACTTATTATTGCAGCTTTTAAATTAAAAGATATTAAACCGCCTCAAAATGTAAAAGTAGATCTAATTTCTGTGTTTACATCTCTGGCAGGTATGGCCTTGCTTTTATACGGCTTCAGTGAAGCTGGAAATGATGGATGGACGGACTCAGTTGTATTATCAACGATGATTGGTGGTATTGTCTTATTAATTATCTTTGTTGTACAGCAGCTTCGACTTAAAAGTCCATTACTTGATGTGAGAGTATTTAAATACAGTATTTTCTCATTATCTAATATCATCAGTATTGCCATTACAATCAGCATGTATGCTGGTATGTTCTTATTACCGATTTATTTGCAAAACATCCGTGGCTATTCAGCGTTTGACTCAGGCTTATTAATCTTGCCTGGTGCACTTGTTATGCTAGTCATGTCACCGATTTCTGGTACGCTGTTTGATAAATTAGGACCGCGTCCACTAGGGATTGTCGGGATGTTGATTACGGTTGTAACAACATTTGAATTTACAAAATTAACGCTTGAAACACCTTTTAGTCATATTGTTATTATTTATATGATCCGTGCATTCGGTATGTCATTATTAATGATGCCAATTATGACAGCTGGTTTAAATCAGCTGCCGGCAAAATTAAGCAGCCATGGTACATCTATGTCGAACACGCTTCGTCAGGTGAGTGGTTCAATCGGTATCAGTTTAATGACTACAATCTTTACAAATCGCACAACATATCATGTGAATGAAATGAGCAGTTCAATGACTACATCCGATCCATTCTTTATGAATAACTTCCAGGTATTTGTGCAAAAGATTGCTCAAACGCTTCATCTTTCTCAAACAGAGGCGCAAAAGCAAGCTTTAACAACTTTAGCTGGAAAAGTTCAAGCGCAAGCAACTGTACAAGGAATTAACGACGCGTTTTACTGGACAGTTATCATTGCCATTATTGGATTGATTTTAAGTTTCTTCCTACGTGATGTTCGTAAAGATCCAGTGGTAGAAGTAGAAGAGACAGAAAAAGAAACAACAGACGATATTCGTATGTTACCGGCACCAAAAGATATGAACTCATAAGCAACGGAGGGATAAAGGATGAAAATTTGTATCGTATATGATAGTGAAGGCGGACATACAGAGGCATTAGCCAAAGCGATTGCTTCTGGCGCCGAGCTGTCTGGAGAAGCAACTGTATATGTAAAGCATGTCGAAGAAGCAGATGTACGTGAACTGCCTGAAATGGATGCTATTATTTGGGGCTGCCCAGGGCATTTTGGAACAATCAGTTCAGGGTTAAAAACGTGGATTGATAAATTAGGTTATTTATGGGCAGAAGGTAAATTAATTGATAAAGTAGGTGCGGTGTTCTGTACAACAGCTACAACGCACGGTGGCTTAGAAGCGACGCTTTTAAATTTAATTACACCGATGCTTCATCAAGGAATGGTTATCGCTGGTTTACCAGGTAATATTCCAGAAAATGCGCTGTACGGTACTTATTACGGTGTGGGAATTACTTGTCCAATCGAAGGTGACGAATTATTAACAGAGAACGACCAAGCGCTAGGTAAAGCGTTAGGAGAACGTGTTGTTCAAGTGACTAAACGAATGACACAAGGACAGTAGGTGACGGTATGTTAGGTATTTTACTGATCGTTGTAGCTGTGATTCTGGTTGTACTAATTATTACAATGAATGCTAAGGCATCATCTTCTAAGCGCCAGCGTACAGTTCCACCTAAAAAAGAAGCGGCTGCTTCAAATGCTCCTAAAGAGCCAAAAGTAGAAGAGAAAAAAGTGGCAGAAAAAAAACCTGCAGCACCAAAAGAAGAGCCAAAAGAGCCGCAGGCGAAGACGGAAACAAGAACATCTAGACATAAGAAAGAAAAAGATGTCATGAACGATGATATGTATCGTCAAGTGCTGCAAAAGTTTAGAGAAGGCGAAAAAGACGACACGGTTTTTACAAAAGAAGAACGTGACGTTATGAATGATGACGCTTTTCGTAAGGCTTTAAAATCGTTTAAGAAAAACGATGATGAATGAGTTTCTTCTATTATAATAGTACGAAATAAAACAGATAGAAAATAGGTTATAAGCATTCCGCGAAACCAGCCGCTCTCCCCAGGTTAGGTTTCGCTTGGAGTGCAGCAGGGGGCTGACATGTTAACATCGACTCCCTGATTATAAGAAAGGGGACGTCAAAACATGGAACAGCTCACATTTATTGAAGAGGTCCAGAGAATTTCGATATCCCTTAACAAAAAGGTAATGACAGAGATAAAAGAAAGGTTACTTTCACAAGGGATTACGCCTTTTCAATATCATATCTTATTAATTATCGGTAAATGCAATCACATTGGAGTAACCAAGCTGGCAGAGGAGATGCGCGTCAAGCCTAGTGCTATTACTCCTGTTATTACTCGTTTAATAGACTTAGAGTTAGTTTCACGTTATCACTCTAAAGAGGATCGCCGTAAGGTAAACATTGAGTTAACTGCTAAAGGTGAACAAGTGATTGAAGAAGCAAATGAAATTGTGCAAAAGATGATTGCTCATTTCTTTTCTTGCTATGAACCGAAAGACCAAGAGCAATTTTTGAAGTTATTTAAGAAACTAGACGCTAATATCTAATGAAAGAAACATCACTTCTTAATGGAGTGATGTTTTTTTGATAAAAAGATTGTCAACTTCCTTTTTCCATGTTATCATTTGTGTAAACGGTTACATATATGAAAGGAGGGAAATAAAGTGGTAACAATTCGTGATGTAGCAAAAGAAGCAGGCGTGTCCGTTGCGACCGTTTCGCGCGTTTTAAATAGTACAGGGTATGTAAAAGAAGACACGCGTGTGCGAGTAATGAATACAATTCAAAAATTAAACTACAGCCCTAACGAAGTAGCCCGGTCGCTTTATACACGCGAATCGCGTTTGATTGGTCTATTGCTTCCAGACATTACAAACCCTTTTTTCCCTCAGCTTGCACGAGGAATAGAAGATGAAGTACATAGCCATGGATTTCGTTTAATTCTTGGCAATAGTGATGAGCAGTTAGAGAAAGAATTAACCTATCTCCAAACGTTTACGCAAAATCATGTAGTAGGAATGATCACGGCAACAACAAGTCTAGCTCAGAAACTATATGAAGGTCTTACATTTCCCGTCGTGTTTTTAGATAGAAGTTCTGATCAGTATCCATCTGTTTATGCTGATGGTTTTGAAGGTGGAAAACTTGCTGCAGAAGAAATAATCAAAAGAGGAAGTAAAAGAATTACCCTTATCAAAGGTCCAGTAAATGTAAAGCCTGCTCAGGAACGTTTTCAAGGCTCTCTGTCTGTTTTGAGTCAGTCTGATGCAGACTTTTACGTATTAAATACAAGTTCTCTAGCGTTTGACGATGCGCAGAAATGGGCAAAGGAAATCTTTCAAAAGTACCCTGAAACAGACGGAATTATTGCAAGTAATGACATTGTAGCCACCGCTGTTTTACACGAGGCGTTTCGATTAGAAAAAAGCGTGCCTGATGATCTTCAAGTGATTGGTTTTGATGATATTCCGCAAAGCCGCTTTTCGTTTCCAGCGCTGTCTACAATTCGTCAGCCTGCTTATGAAATGGGCAAGCAAGCAGCAGGTCTGTTAATGAAATGCATTAAGAAAGAACCTTTAATTCAAAAGCAAGTACAACTACCCGTTACGTTTATTGAACGAAATACGACACGAAAGGTTGAGGAACATGGCTAAAGTAACTGTGATTGGAAGTTCATCAATGGATTTAGTAGTAACATCAAATATTCGTCCTGGAGCTGGAGAAACAGTGTTAGGAGAATCATTTAAAACCGTTCCGGGAGGAAAAGGAGCGAACCAAGCTGTTGCAGCAGCCCGTCTTGGAGCGGATGTGAGTATGATTGGATGTGTGGGCGAAGATCATTATGGAAAAGCAATCCTGGAGAATTTCAAATCAAACGGTGTATCTGTGGGAAATGTGAAACCGGTTACAGAATCAGATAGCGGAACAGCTCACATTATACTGGCTGAAGGAGACAACAGCATTGTAGTTGTCAAAGGAGCAAACGATTATATTACTCCAGACTATGTAGAAAAAGCAAAAGAAAAAATTAAAGAAGCGGATATCGTACTTATTCAGCAAGAGATTCCAGAAGAAACGGTTGAATATGTTGCTCAGCTTTGTCAGGAACTTAAAGTACCGCTTTTGTTAAATCCAGCGCCTGCAAGACCATTAAAAGCAGAAGTGATTGAACAAGTTTCTTACATCACTCCAAATGAACATGAAGCAGAGCTTTTATTTGAAGGAAAAGAAAAAGAAGAAGTATTAAAACAATATCCAAATAAATTGTTTATTACAGAAGGAAAACAAGGTGTACGCTATTTTAACGGCGAGAAAGAAGTGGTGGTTCCTTCTTATCAAGTAGAAACAGTTGATACAACAGGAGCAGGAGATACATTTAACGCAGCGCTTGCTGTGGCACTTGCCGAAGGAATGGGTTTTGAAAAAGGAATTCAGTTTGCTAATCGCGCAGCTTCGCTATCCGTCACTAAATTTGGTGCGCAAGGCGGTATGCCGACTCGAAAAGAAGTGGAGGAGAGTCTGTAAATGAAACGTCACGGAATGATTAACAGTCATATTACAAAAATACTAACAGATCTAGGTCATACAGACACTATTGTCATTGCAGATGCAGGGTTACCTGTTCCTAGTGACGTGCTTAAAATTGATTTATCTTTAAAGCTAGGAGTGCCTAGCTTTGAAGATGTAGTAGTAGCTGTGTTAGAAGATATGGCTACAGAAAAAATAGTGATTGCTTCTGAAATGAAAGAAAGAAATCAAAAGGCTTACGAGTTGATGGAGAAGCAAAACATCTTAGTAGAAGAAGTATCGCATGAACAATTAAAAATGCTGACAAGCAAAGCGAAAGTTGTGATTCGTACAGGAGAGGCAACTCCTTATGCAAACTGCATTTTACAAGCGGGAGTTATTTTTTAAAAGAGGTGAACAGCATGCATATTGCAATGAGAGGGATTCATAAAGCCTTTGGAGCAAACCGTGTACTAAGGGGCGTGGATTTTGAATTACATGAAGGTGAAGTTCACGCACTAATGGGGGAAAATGGAGCGGGAAAATCTACGCTGATGAATATTTTAACCGGCCTTCATAAGAAAGATGAAGGGCAGATTCTGATTGATGGCAAAGAGACGTATTTTCAAAACCCAAAAGAAGCAGAACAAAACGGAATTACCTTTATTCATCAAGAGCTGAACGTTTGGCCTGAAATGACGGTGCTTGAGAACTTATTTATCGGCAAAGAATTAAAAACGCCTTTAGGTTTTTTAAAAACAAAAGAAATGAAAGCGTTAGCAAAGAAGCAGTTTGAAAAATTAGCTGTGACCATTCCTCTTGATCAAGAAGCGGGACTTTGTTCTGTCGGACAGCAGCAAATGATTGAGATAGCCAAAGCGCTGATGACGAATGCAAAAGTGATTATCATGGATGAGCCGACGGCAGCGCTTACTGAAAGAGAAATTCAAAAATTATTTGACGTAATTAATGCACTACGAAAGCAAGGCGTATCGATTGTCTATATTTCACATCGTATGGAAGAGATTTTCGCTATTTGTGATTCCATCACGGTCATGCGTGACGGACAGACGGTAGACAAAAAGCCGATTCCAGAAACCAGCTTCGATGATGTTGTTCGTAAAATGGTAGGAAGAGAGCTAACGGATCGATTTCCCGCTAGGACATCTCCTAAGGGAGACGTTGTATTTGAAGCAAAAGGCTTGGAGAGAAAAGGTGTATTTCATGACGTTCATTTTTCAGTGCGATCAGGAGAGATTGTTGGCGTTGCGGGGCTAATGGGAGCTGGCAGAACCGAAATTATGCGCGCTATCTTCGGGCTTGATCCGTTAGAAAAAGGCGAAATTATCTTAAATGGAAAGCGGGTCAACATCACAAAGCCCGACCAAGCCATTAAATTGGGACTTGGATTTATTACAGAAGACCGTAAAACAGAAGGGCTCGTTCTCGATTTTTCTATTCGAGAAAACATTGCGCTTCCAAGTCTATTCAGCTTTTCGCCAAAAGGATTTATTGAACAAAAAAGCGAGCAGCAATTTGTAGATTTGCTTATTAAACGTTTAACGATCAAAACCGAGTCGTCCGAGACGAGTGCAGGTAACTTATCAGGAGGAAATCAGCAAAAAGTAGTTATTGCCAAGTGGATTGGCATTGGACCAAAAGTGCTGATTTTAGATGAACCAACTCGAGGAGTTGACGTCGGGGCGAAGCGTGAAATTTATCAGCTTATGAATGAACTGACAGACAGAGGCGTGGCCATCATCATGGTGTCTTCAGAGCTTCCGGAAATACTCGGCATGAGCGATCGCATTTTGGTTGTGCATGAAGGGAAAATAACAGGTGAACTGACAAGTGAAGAAGCAACTCAAGAAAAAATTATGACATTTGCAACAGGAGGTCAGTAAAATGAAAGCAAACACAGCGATAAAAGAAAATCGCGTTGATAACGTGATGCAAAAGCTAGGTCCGTTACTAGGTCTATTTATTCTTATTGTCATTGTATCGATTTTAAATCCAAGCTTTTTAGAACCTTTAAATATTTTAAACTTGCTGCGTCAAGTGGCTATTAATGCTTTAATTGCATTCGGTATGACATTTGTTATTTTAACAGGGGGAATTGATTTATCGGTTGGCTCTATACTTGCTCTATCAAGTGCGTTAATGGCAGGTATGATTGTGTCGGGTGTAGATCCTATTTTAGCTATTTTAATAGGATGTGTGTTAGGAGCTGTAATGGGTATGATTAATGGTTTACTTATTACAAAAGGAAAAATGGCGCCGTTTATTGCGACGCTAGCGACGATGACAATTTTTAGAGGGTTAACGCTTGTTTATACAGATGGAAATCCGATTACGGGCTTAGGTGAAAACTATTACTTCCAATTATTTGGCCGAGGCTATTTCCTAGGTATTCCTGTTCCAGCGATTACGATGGTACTAGCGTTTGCTGTCCTATGGGTGATTTTGCATAAAACACCGTTTGGCCGCAGAACATATGCAATCGGTGGAAATGAAAAAGCAGCATTTATTTCAGGAATCAAAGTTCCGAAAGTTAAGGTTATGATTTACTCACTAGCAGGATTATTGGCAGCGCTATCAGGAGCGATTTTGACTTCTCGCTTGAACTCTGCTCAGCCAACGGCAGGTACGTCTTATGAGTTAGATGCTATCGCTGCAGTAGTACTGGGTGGAACAAGCCTTTCGGGAGGACGTGGACGCATTGTTGGAACGTTAATTGGTGCGCTGATTATCGGAACGTTAAACAACGGTTTGAACTTACTCGGCGTTTCGTCATTTTACCAAATGGTTGTAAAAGGAATTGTTATTTTAATCGCGGTATTAATTGATCGCAAAAAGTCAGCTTAGGAGGGAAAAACATGAAGAAAATTTGGCTCGTGCTATTATCATTTTCATTATTACTGTTAGGGGCTTGTTCACTTCAGCCTCCTGAGTGGGCGAAACCATCTGAAAGTAAAAATTTAAAAGATATTAAAATTGGTTTATCCGTTTCTACATTAAACAATCCGTTCTTTGTTTCATTAAAAGAAGGGGTACAAAAAGAAGCAAAAAAACTGGGCATGGAAGTAGTTGTAGTAGATGCTCAAAATGATTCAGCAAAACAAATTAACGATGTGGAAGATTTAATGCAGCAAGGTGTTAATATTCTGCTTATTAACCCAACGGATTCAGCTGCTATTTCAACAGCTGTACAATCCGCTAATAATGTAGGCATTCCAGTTATTACGCTAGATCGTTCAGCAGAAAAAGGAAAAGTAGAAACATTGGTAGCTTCAGATAATGTAAAAGGTGGTCAAATGGCTGCTGATTACATTGTGAAAAAAGTAGGGGAAAAAGCTCAGGTAGCAGAACTTGAAGGCGTGCCGGGAGCTTCAGCAACTCGCGAACGAGGAAAAGGGTTCCACAACGTTGCAGATCAAAAGCTAGATATTACGGCTAAACAGTCAGCTGATTTTGACCGTACAAAAGGCTTAAACGTTATGGAGAATGTTCTTCAAGGAAACCCTGGTATCAAAGCCGTATTTGCTCATAATGATGAAATGGCATTAGGAGCTATTCAAGCGATTAACAGCTCAGGAAAAGATGTGCTAGTAGTAGGGTTTGATGGAAACGACGATGCAATTAAAGCGGTAAAAGAAGGGAAGCTAGGAGCAACTGTAGCCCAGCAGCCTGTTTTAATTGGTAAACTTGCCGTAAAGTCTGCTAAAAATGTTCTTCAAGGCAAAAAAGTAGATAAGCAAATTCCAGTGCCTTTAAAACTAGTAACTTCTGAAAAATAATGGTTTTATACGTGTGAAGAAAAAAGACGCTCATTTGATTTATGGGCGTCTTTTTATGTATATAAAATGTAAAAAAGAAGTGAAAAAGTCACAACTTTATAAATAGTGTAGGAATTATGGAGGTGGGATTTATGTAATAAAAAGTAAAAAACACCGAAAAAAGACGGTAAAATACACAATTTTCAGTGAAAAATTTGTAATATACCTGTAATAATAAGCGTTTATTTCGATTTTTAAAGAGTGATTTTGCTCCTTTTATGACAAAAATATATCTTTTTTAATAAACAGTAAACCTCTCTATCAAGGGATTTTGGTGATGAATTCCCAGAAAGAGATTCTTGGTTATACAGATTATGGGAAACTTTTAACTGTATTGTAACATAAACAGCTAGTTTTTTATGGTATAACTATGTCTATGAGGAAAGGGGACTATTACTTTATGAAAATTTTTAAGCGTATGACTCTTGCAGCAGTCACAGGAATTTTCTTCATGACCGGCATTACAGAGACTCACGCCCAATCGAATGAAGAAGCGCTCCAGACTACTGAAAATAAAATTAAAGAAACAGAAAAGGCTGTTCAACAAAAAGAGAAAGAGAAACAGTCTATCAATTCAGATGTTCAAAACATTCAATCACAATTAAATTCATTACATACAGTAATCTCTAGCAATAAAAAAGAATTAGCATCGACTGAAAAGCAGATTTCAGAAGCGAACAAAATGATTGAGAAAAAGAAAAAAGAAATCGTTTTGCTTCAGGAAAAAGTGTTAAGTCGTAAAGATATTATTGAAAATCGATTAGTTGCTTTACAGCAGGACGATAAAACAAGCGTTGTTATTGATACATTAATGAATGCTGATAACTTTGGAGATTTTGTCGCGCGTATGGGTGCTGTCACAACTTTATTGTCAGCAGATAATGATATTTTAAAGCAGCATCAAAATGATTTAGATCAAATTGAAAAAGATAAAAAAGAAATTGATAAGCAAGAAAAAGTATTAGAAGCAGCAAAAGGTAGCCTAGCGGCTAAACAAGCTGAATTAGATAAAAACGTTGCGAAACAAACAGCAACGTTAACAACTATGCAAGAAAAATACAGCACGGTCGTAAATGAAATTGATGCAGCTTCTTCAGAAAAAGCAAATCTTCAGTCTGAACTAACAGGCATTCAAGATAAGATTGCAAAAGAAAAAGAAGCAGCTCAAAAGCAAGCTGAGCAAGTGGCAAAACAGCAGGCGGCTGAAAAGGCTGAGGCTGATGCAGAAGCAAAGCGTCAAGCTGAACTAGCAACAGCTAAAAAAGAAGTAAAAACAGAGCCAAAACAAGAAGTAAAAACAGCTGCAGCTACAGAGAAGAAAGCAGCCGTTTCTTCAGAAGCAAAAGAAACGAAAAAAGAAGAAAGCACACAAAAGCATTCTGGAAAAGAAATGTATGTAGAAGCAACAGCTTATACAGCTAATTGTGCAGGCTGCAGCGGTGTAACAGCCACTGGACAAAATGTAAGTTCAGGCACTCATAAAATTATTGCGGTAGATCCATCCGTTATTCCATTAGGTTCAAAAGTATACGTAGAAGGATACGGAGTGGCAACAGCAGGTGATACGGGCGGTGCGATTAAAGGATATCGAATTGACGTATTAGTACCTTCTGAGTCAGCTGCAAAAGCATTTGGACGTCGTACAGTGAAAATTACGGTGTTAAATTAACGAAATAGGCTGAGACAAAAGCAGTTTAGTTGAAGAAAGATCCGAACGATTACTCGTTCGGATTTTTTCATTGTGTTGGTGAGCAAGTTGCTAGCTAATCTATGCTCTTTTCGTTACCATACAATAAAGTAAATGGAAGAAAAGGAGTGGGTAAAATGAAAGTAGTGGATCCAGCGGTACAAAGTGCAAAAGACAATTATCATTTGCTAACAGGTGTTGTCATTCCTCGGCCAATTGCGTTTATTACAAGTCAAAATGATGACGGTGTAGTGAATGCCGCGCCGTTTAGTTTTTTTAATGTAGTTGCGGCAGAGCCTCCGCTGATTGCCGTTTCGGTTTCGAGAAATGAAGGTCAAATGACGAAAGATACGGCCAAAAATATTAGTGCATTTAAAGAATTTGTAGTTCATCTTGTAGACGAACACTTAGTGGAACAGGTGAATCAAGCGGCATCTTCTTACCCTTCTTCCGTGAGTGAAGTCGAGGAAACGGGGTTAACACTAGCACCGAGCAAAAAAGTGCAGGTTCCCGGAATTCAAGAAGCAAGCATTCGAATGGAATGTAAGCTTCACCAAATTGTTCCATTAGGAACGGATGAGGCATACAGCTCAGATTTGTTTATCGGTGAAGTTGTGATGTTTCATATTAGTGAAAAAGTGATAGAAAACGATCGCGTTTCTGCAGAACGTGTGAAGCCAGTCAGCCGGCTTGCGGGTTCTAACTATAGTAAATTGGGGCAATTATTTTCCTTAGAACGTCCCAAATAAGCAAGAAAGTGTTACTTATGTAGCAAAAAAATAGTATACATTGGATTTTTTTAAATAAGCGATTGTGTTCTGTTTCAACAACGACAGTACATTCGCTTTTTTTCATGAACGAAAAAGTTAATAGAAACCATAATAACAAAATCAATTTAGAAAAAGGCAAAAATGTAAGGTTTTTGCCTTTTATATTTACCATTGAGGAAAAAGGTATTCATTCATATAATTTAGATTAAGTAAATTGTATACGCTTTCAATATACAGAATTATTTTTCAATAATTCTCTGGAGAAAGAGTCATGAGCGTCTACAAAAAAACTTGCCACACTAGGAGACGAGATTATAGGAGGGGTATTCATTGAAACGTTGGTTTAGTTTAATCAGTTTTGCACTCATTTTAACCCTAGTACTTGCAGGATGCGGAGGAAAGTCTGCTAATGAAACAAGTGGTAGCGGTGGAAAAGAAGTTGTTGCATGGGCTTGGAATATTAACGTACCGGTATTAAAGAAAGCAGCAGCAGAATACCAAAAAGAGAATCCAGGGTTTAAATTAAAAGTAGTGGATATGGGACGTGAAGACGTTTATTCAAAACTAACAACAGGATTGCAAGCTGGCGGAAAAGGTCTTCCTGATATTGTATTAGTAGAAGACGATCGTTTCCAAGGATATTTGGATGCATTTCCAAAAGCATTTTTAAACCTATCTAAAAAAGGATTTGATAAGCAAGAAGATAAATTTCCAGCGTTTAAGAAAGCTCTTTTATCAAAGGATGGGGACATGTACGGCTTCCCGTTTGATGCAGGTCCAACAGGCGTTTTCTATCGCACAGATTACTTTGAAAAAGCAGGCGTAGATCCAAACAGTATCAAAACATGGGATGATTACATTGCGGCTGGTAAGAAAATTAAAGAAAAAGTTGGCGTTGATTTACTAGGTTTAGATTTTAATAATGACGATGGCTTATTCCGAATGGCGCTGACGCAGCAAGGTACGTTCTATTTTAATAACAAAGGTAAGCTAAATTTAACTTCTAAAGAAGCGAAAAAAGCGATGGAGTTAAATAAGAAGTTAAAAGAAGCAGGCATTGTTAAAAATACAGTGGGCTGGGATGCTTCAATCAGTGCTTTAGCAGAAGGTAAAGTAGCGAGTTCACCATCTGGTGCTTGGCTATCTGGTTCTATTACACAGCAGGCTCCAGATTTAAAAGGAAAATGGGGAGTATTTTTATTACCTTCGTTTGAAGAAGGAGGCAACCGTGCTTCTAACTTAGGCGGAAGCAACTATGTGATTTCAGCAAATAGCCAAAAAGCAGATGAAGCGTACAAATTTATGGAATATTTCTCAACAACGGATAAAGTTCAAGAAGAAGCGATGAAGGGCGGATTATTCCCATCATTAAATACTGTATATTCTTCAAAATTATTCACTGCACAAGATGAGTACTTTAACAATCAAACGATTTGGAAAACATTCGCAGATGAAATGAACGATATTAAGCCGGTTAATTTTACAGGCAATTACTCAGTTGCAAACAGTGAAGCAGTTAAAGCTGTGTCAGAAGTAACAAATGGTAAGGGAGTTACAGACTCGCTTGAAGCAGCTCAAAAACGCTTAGAAAACCGAATTCAAAAATAATCAAGAAGCCATAGAAGGTGATTTCTAGAGAATTGCCTTCTATCTCTTCTTCTTGCGGTACTAGGAGGTCATCATGAAGACAAATAAATCATTGCCTTACTTATTTATTGCTCCAGCACTTTTGCTGTTCGCGCTGTTTACCATCTACCCTATTTTTTCATCGTTTGTTCTAAGCTTTCAGAGTATGGAAGGCGGAAAGTATGTATTTACCGGATTATCAAACTATACACGTTTGCTCGGGGATGATATTTTCTGGAAAGCGCTTGGAAATACGGGGATTATTTTAATCGTTCAAGTACCCGTGATGATTTTATTAGCACTTGTACTAGCTAACGCTTTAAACAGTCAGCTTTTAAGACTAAAAGGTTTTTTCCGAGTCTCATTTTTCTTGCCGGCGGTAACGTCACTAGTTGCCTACTCTATTTTGTTTTCAATCATTCTTCAAGATGAAGGAATTATGAATACTATTTTAGGGTTTTTCGGTATCGATGCCATTCAGTGGCTGGGAGATCCTTTCTGGGCTAAAGTCTCAATCATCGTTGCGATGACTTGGAGATGGACAGGTTATAACATGGTTATTTTTCTAGCAGCTCTTCAAAGTTTATCTCATGAAGTTTACGAAGCAGCTGATTTAGACGGGGCAAATCGTATTCAAAAGTTTTTCCACGTAACGGTTCCACAATTAAAACCCGTTATCTTGTTTGCTACTATTTTATCAACAATTGGCACGCTTCAATTGTTTGACGAACCTTTTAACTTAACAAAAGGCGGCCCTGCTGATTCCACGATGACGCTAGGCTTATATATTTATCAAAATGGCTTTAAATATTTTGATTTTGGATATGCTTCAGCCATTGCATACGTTGTTGTATTATTAGTCGGTATTTTAACGTTCTTCCAATTTAAATTTACGGGTGATAAATCATGAGTGTATTAGAGAGAGTAGAAGCAACCGCAGTAGCTACCGTGCCTAAGGTTAAAAAGAAAAGTAACATCATGCGTAAAATAGGATTATACAGCATGCTTGGGCTGTTCACGATTATATCTATTTTTCCTTTTTACTGGATGATTATCGGCGCTACGAATGAATCAGGAAAAATGTTTACAAACCCTCCAACGCTGAAGCCTGGTGATCAATTTATGACAAATCTACAAAATTTAAATGCTTCAATCGATTTAGGGCGCGTCTTTTTTAACTCAGTATTTGTTTCAGTCGTGTATGTGATTGTAGCTTTAATGGTCTGTTCTACAGCTGCATATGCGCTATCTAAATTTGAATTTAAAGGACGAAACGCAATTTTCACTACGCTTTTATTGTCCATGATGATTCCATATCAAGCAACGCTCATTCCGCTTTTTCAGCTGATGTCGAATTTTAATTTGCTTGATACGTATTTTGCTCTTATTGTTCCGCAGCTGTGCTTTCCGTTTGCGATCTTTTTATTACGTCAGAACTTTTTAGCTTTTCCAACGGAACTTATTGAAGCTGCTCGTTTAGACGGAGCTGGAGAAATGAGAATCTTTTTAACTATTGTGCTTCCTTCTATGAAGCCTGCTATGGCTGCAGCAGCTATTTTCTTATTTATGACACAGTGGAATAACTTTATGTGGCCTCTAGTTGCGACTACATCTAACGAAATGGCTACATTGCCGGTTGCTCTTTCAAGCTTAATTGGCTTATCGATTATTGATTACGGTCAAGTAATGATGGGGGTAACGATTGCAACCATTCCAATCATTGTCTTCTTCCTAGCACTTCAGCGTCATTTTATTTCCGGAATGCTTGGAAGTGCAGTAAAATAAAAAGCAAAAGCTCCTATTATAGGAGCTTTCTTAATGAACAGGGGGAGAGAAGATGGGAGAAATACCTGTAGGAGTTCAGCTTTATACGCTGCGTGAAGAAATGAAAAAAGATTTTAAAGGGACGCTTCAAAAAGTAGCTGCTTTAGGATACCAAGGGGTAGAATTTGCAGGGTACGAAGGGTATACAGCGCAAGAAGTAAAAGCATGGTTAACGGATTTGCAGCTGAAGCCAGCTTCTAGTCATGTGCCGCTTGAACAATTAGAATCAAATTTAGAGCAAGTGATTCACTTTGAACAGCAAGTTGGAAATTCACATATTGTTTGTCCTTATTTAATGCCTGAACGACAAACGGAAAAAGGATATCACGTGCTTATTGATTCTTTAAATGATATTGATGCGTATTGTAAAAAAGAAGGCATGTCGTTTAGCTATCATCATCATGATTTTGAGCTGAAGAAATTGTCAACTGGAAAGTCAGCTCTCCACACGATCTTAGAAGAAACTGAGGTAAACGTAGAGCTGGACATTTATTGGCTGACTAAAGCAGGCGAAGATCCAGTGGAGTGGATGAAGCATTATCAAAATCGGACGCCTTTTATCCATTTAAAAGATATGACAACGGACGGCGAGCAATTTTTTGCTCCTCTTGGTACCGGAGGAGTAGATGTAAAGGCTGTAATACAAGAAGGACATAGAGCAGGCGTAAAATGGTGGATTGTTGAACAAGACCAATGCAAAGAAAATCCTCTTAGCAGCATAAAAAAAAGCTTAGCATATATCAAATAAAAAAAACGAACAGACGCTGTCTGTTCGTTTTTTATTGATAAGCCGGAGTCCATTCAATTTCTCCGCACTTATTCGTATAATCAATATTTACCTCAAAGTTATGTTTTTCGTAAAAATGAATCAATCTTTCGAGATGATCCCAGTCACGTTCAGCGATATCTCCTTTTATGACATGAACATTTTGATCCACTGCGACTTCTTTTAAATAGTTCATACATACAGAGCCATATCCTTTATTAGTAGGTCCTTTAATGTCACCGATAAAAATCGTGTGATTATCTTCATATACGCCATCGATGGCAAAATCCCAAGCACCTCTATAAGCTTTTTTGCATTCGTTTAGCATAATTTTACATGCACTTCCGTCATTTTGTGCCGATACAATAACTAACTGATTATCTTCAGGCTGATCGACACCAATAACTTCATACTTTTTAGCAATTTCTTTTAAATTATCCTGCATGCGAAATAGCTGAAACTCTAAATCATCAAGTGTTTCTTTTAGTTCTTCTGCATTCTGTTTTTTTTCTGTAAGCTGAGTAAACATTTTATACTCCTTTCCGTCTGTTTTCGGTCTAAGTGCGCCTATGACAAAGAGGACACGGTGTATAAAGCGAAACTTTATTTAGCAAAGTATCTACCTTAGTAAAAATATAAATAGGAAAGAACCTGATTTGATTGATCGTTCATCAAAACGGCTGCTTTCCTTAACATTCACTTTTAAATTTTTCACAACGTGTATAAGGGTAACAAAGACTCATTAATTTTGTCAATAAGGTTGTAGGTCTATTTATAAAGAAGATAACAGGTCATTTTACTTATTGGGGAGGAAAAATAATAGGTGAAAAAAGAATCATTTTAAAGTAAAATCATTGGAGGAAAAGTATGGTTAAAGAGTAATTACTTTTCATTTAGAAAAAACATACTTAAAATAAAAGTAAGAAAATATTTCATTTACTTACAAAATATTATAGAAAAATGGATGGAGTAATATGGGGTAAGTGTTAACTATATCGAACAAAGGGTGTATAAGATGGATAAATATCAAATTGCATTATTAGCTAATGTCCGCAAACAGCTGCAAGAGTGGACTGATCAAACTGAAGAAATACCTCATGAAGAGGTGTACCGCTTTTTACATTCAATTTCTGGAACGTCTGCAACCATTGGACTGCATTATTTAGGAGACCGCTCCCGCGAGTTAATGGAAGCTTTGGAAAAAAAACAGAAAAAAACCTGGGATTACGCGGAGTTAAATGCTTTTTTATTAGATATTATTAAAATTTCTTATCAAGATGAAATTCAATCGGTAGAAGATATAAACAAACAGATGGAAATCAGTGAAAAAACAGCTAATATTTTACTTGTGGACGACGATCTTTCAATGCTGATGTATTTAAAAGAACAGTTTGAAAAACAAGGCTGGTACGTATTAGCAACTGCATCTAAAGAAAAAGCTATTACGGCTTTTTACGAATTAAAGCCGGATTGTTTTGTTGTAGATGTACATATGAAAGACGGTACGGGATTTGACATTCTTTCATTTTTGCGTGATAAAACAAAGCAACTGTTCGTCCCGATTGTCATGATGAGTGTTGATAATCAAAGAGAGACGCGCTTGCAGGCCTTTAGATTAGGGGCTGATGACTTCTTTGTTAAACCTCTCGATATGGAAGAAAGTGTACTTCGAATTGGGCATCATATTGAGCGAAAGAAGCTGCTTAACTCTTTTTCAATGGTTGATGAATTAACAGGAGCCTATAACCGAACGTATTTAAAAGAAATTTATAGTCAACAGTTATCTAGCTACGCCCGCTCAAAAGAGCCTTTTTGTATAGCTCTTTTGGATCTAGATTTATTTAAGAGAATAAATGATCAATACGGGCACCTTATGGGAGACCAGGTGCTGAAAGCATTTGTAGAATATATGAAGCATGAAATTCGTTCGACAGATCACATTTTTAGATATGGAGGCGAAGAGTTTATTCTTTTACTGCCAAAAACCAATATAAAAGAGGCAGAAATGGTATTAAACAGACTGTTAGAATCTTTTTTGGAAAAAGTGTTCACATATCAAAGCAATTCATTTTATTGCAGCTTTTCCGGCGGAGTTGTAGAAGTTCATAACACTGAATGGCCGTTAGAAAAAGCGCTTCATCAAGCTGATGAAGCATTATATATAGCGAAGGAATCAGGACGTCAAAAAATTGTAGCTTCTTCTCAAAGCAAGCTGGTTAAAAAGCGAACGCTTCGTATGGCTATTATTGATGATGATTCTATCATTCGAACGATGCTAAAAGAGCTTTTAAGCAAGATTGATGTAGGAGATCGCTATGAAGTGAAAATAGAAGTGTTTAAAGACGGCATCGAATTTTTTGAGTCCCAATGGATTCACTCTAGCGATCAGTACTTTGTTATTTTAGATGGAATGATGCCTAAGATGGATGGCTTGGAAGTGCTGCAAAAATTAAGACAGCATAAACGTCACGATCAGTACACGGTTATTATGCTTACATCGAGAAACAGCGAACAAGATATTCAAAGAGCATTAGAGCTCGGGGCAGACGATTACATGACAAAGCCATTTAAGTTAATGGAGCTTGAAGCGCGCGTACGTCATTTAATGAAGAAGGTGAAATAAGTGGCGATGCCCATTCAAGTGGTATATGTCTTATTTAGCGGATTGCTATTGCTTTTAGTCTGTTTTCTAAGTTATTTACTTATTCAAAAAGCGCGTTTAAACGCTTTTCGAGCAAAAGTAGAATTCTATAAAGATAGTATGAAAGAATCTCTTTTTATTTATTTATACAGAAAAGATGAAGAGCATCGGGTAGAGCCTAAAAATAAAATAGAGCTGGCGGGTATAGAGGAACTATTGAGCGGTTTTTCTGCAGCTGTGCAAGGCGATGAAATTCTAAATAACATCACGCTCTATGCGGAGAAGGTTTTTACTCCCAAATATAAAAAAGAGCTGCATCATTCTAGGTGGAGTGTCAGAATGAATGCCCTTTATGCTATTGAAGACTTTGGTCTAACTACACTAACAGACCAATTAATAGAAATGTATGAGAAAAAAAATAGTACAGCGGCTGAAAAAAATCAAATTTTAAAGATTTTAGTTAAGCTGAACCGTCCTGAGTTTGTTGCGTACATGACGAACGCTTCTAGACCGCTGTCTGAATTTATGTACCGCTCTTTGTTTGGAACTATGAACAGTGAACAGTTTCAGCAATTTATTAATAAATTTGAAGACCTGAAAGAAGAAATTCAGCTGCCTCTTATCGATATGATCGGTATCAATCATAAGTTAGAGTATATAGATTTCTTAAAAATGTACATGAAAAGTTCATCAGAAGAACTGCGAATTCGTTCGTTGAAATCACTTAATGCTTTATCTTTTCCATTAAAAATAGAGGAGCTCAAGAAACATCTTCAGTCAGGTATTTGGCAAGAAAGAATGATGGCTACAAAACTAATAGGCAAAACGAGAGATGAGAAGGGGTTATCAATTCTCGAGCAGTCGCTAAAAGATTCTCATTTTCTTGTGCGTTCGAATGCTGCTCAGTCAATGATGAAAATCCCAACAGGTAAAGAATACTTAGTTCATGTATACAAAACGACTGATGACAAGTTTTCGAAAGATATGGCAGCAGAATGGCTTGAAAAAGGAGGAATTACGGTTGTGGAATAGTGTTTGGCATCTTTTATTGTCCATTTGCGGATGGGCTGTATTTGCTTATATGATTTTTGTGCTTTGTTTTTATTTTATGATGTTTATCATCTCTGCTTTTCAACTGCGAAAGCAATATCAATTAAACGATGAAGAACCTTATGAAGATTTGCTTGCGGTTAGCTATACAACGCCGTTATCTATATTAGTCCCCGCTTATAACGAATCTGTCGGGATTATTGGAAGCGTACGTTCACTGCTTGGAATCGAATATCCGGAATATGAAGTGATTGTAGTAAATGACGGTTCTTCAGATGATACGTTAGAAAAGCTTATCGAAGAATTTTCTCTTGTGAAAATGAATCGAGTTGTGAGAAAGCAAGTGGAAACGAAAGAAGTAAAAGCTGTCTATCGTTCTAAATTATACGATTATTTATATGTAGTCGATAAACAAAATGGCGGAAAGTCAGATGCATTAAATGCAGGAATTAATTTATCAAACTATCCTTATTTTTGTTCGATCGATGGCGATTCAGTGTTAGAAAGAGACGCTTTTTTAAAAGTTATGAAGCCAATTATTGATTCAGACGGAGAAGTAATTGCTTCAGGGGGAAGTATTCGAATTGCAAACGGATGTAAAATTGAAAACGGTGCGGTCGTATCAATTGGACTTGATACGCAGCCGCTTGTTGTGATGCAGATTATTGAATATTTACGTGCCTTTCTTATGGGGCGCATTGGTCTCAGTCGCCATAATTTATTACTTATTGTGTCAGGAGCATTTGGCGTATTTTCTAAACGCTGGGTGATTGAAGCTGGGGGGTATTCTCATACAGTCGGCGAAGACATGGAGCTCGTTGTTCGCCTGCACCGGCTGATTAAACAGAAAAAAGCTAACAATCAAATTGTTTATATTCCAGATCCCGTATGCTGGACAGAGGCACCCGATGAAATCAAATATTTGCGAAGGCAGCGAAATCGCTGGCACCGCGGTTTATTTGATAGTCTTTGGAAGCATAAAGAGATGCTTTTTAATCCGAAATACGGAAGTATCGGAATGATTTCTATGCCTTATTTTGTGTTTATTGAACTAATCGGGCCGGTCATGGAAATGTTAGGCTATTTGTTTATTATCATTTCTCTAGTTGTAGGCGGGATTTATGTAGAATTTGCTTATTTGCTTTTTCTTTTAATGGTTGTATATGGTTCTCTTTATTCGATGGCGGCCGTTTTGCTAGAAGAGTGGAGCCTTCGTAAATATCCAAAAGTATCTGATATCGCTAAGCTGTTTGTTTTTTCGCTGACGGAATCCTTTTGGTATCGACCTCTAACTGTTATATGGCGCTGTCATGGATTGTTGGATGTTATTCGCAATAAAAAAGGCTGGGGAGACATGCAGCGAAAAGGAGTTTCACAATGAAAAAATGGTTATTAATCAGCGGCATTATTTTGGTTATGGCAATAACGGCTTCTCCATTTCTTATTTGGCAGCTAAAAAAACCAACTGATTTGAATATGCTTGTCATTGATAAAACAGTGCCAGATCAAACGTTTCGAGAGCATCAAGGCTTAATGTGGATGCTGAATCAAGCGAAAGTACGCAAAGACGGGAAGCCTTATGAAATCTCAAAAGATTATGCAGGATTTTACCCGAAAGGAGATAAAACATACAGCATTAAATCTCTGCCAAAAACAAACTCTGCAGATATGATTTATATCACGGACACGTATGGGGTATACAAAGAAGATTTAGGCATAAAAGCTAAAAGAGGAAATCGCTCTCAATTGGTATATGGAGGCATGACTTCTGAAGACGTGAGCTACGTTAAGAAAGCGCTGAATGGACGTACAAAAACGCTGATTGGAGAGTTTAATACATTTGGAAGCCCTACTTCCTTAGACGTTCGCAAAGAACTGTATGAATTGTACAATGTTACATGGTCCGGCTGGATTGGTCGCTACTTTGAAGAATTCGGCAGTGAAGAAGTTCCTGCTTGGGTGAAAAGTGCTTACAAAAAGCAGTACAACAAAGAGTGGAGCCTTACAGGAAAAGGCTTATTATTCGTTAATGAATCCAATAAGCTCGTTATTATAACGGAAAAAGAATTAAAAGAAAATCCAGTATGGTTTCAATATACAAAACAAGGAAAGAAAACATTGAATTTACAGGATGAATCTGCTTATCAATATTGGTTTGACGTAATTACGCCGCAGCAAAAAAGTGATGTGCAGGCTCAGTTTACCTTTCACTTCGATTCTGAAGGAAAAAACAAGCTAAAGGAAAATGGTATCCCTTTGTCCATACCAGCAGTCGTTCATCATAACAAAGAGCGATATGATACTTATTACTTTGCAGGAGATTTTGCAGATCAAGGAGAAGTACCTTCCATTTATCAAACCTCTTTTTACCCGGTGTGGAAGAAATGGACAGAGAAAATCGGAAAAGAAGATGAGTCTTCTTTTTACTGGACTGTTTATCTGCCTCTTATGAATAAGATCATAGATCAACAGCAAAATGAATCACAGCCTGCTTCTGTTACTTTTAATAAAAATATGGAAATCTATGAAGATGCTGACCTTAAAGTAGCAGGGAAAGTAGGAAAAGATTATTTGCAAGTTTATCAAAACGGAAAATGGAAAGATTTGCTTATTAAAGGAGTAAATATGGGCATTAGTAAGCCAGGCCATTTCCCTGGTGAGACTGCTATTTCGAAAGAAGAATATTTGCGCTGGTTTGAAGAAATTGGAAAGATGAATGCCAACTCAATCCGAGTATACACCATTCATCCTCCCGCCTTTTATGAAGCGCTTGCTGAGTATAATCAAAAAGCTAAAGAACCTATTTATCTTTTTCATGGGGTATGGGTGAATGAAGAAGTTTTTTATGATTCACAAGATGCTTTTGCAAAGGAAAATACAAAAGAATTTGAAGCTGAAATGAAAAGGATTGTAAACGTTATTCATGGAAAGGCAACACTGCCAAAACGGACAGGACATGCAAGCGGAACGTATACAGCAGACGTGTCTCCTTATGTTTTAGGATGGATTATAGGAGTTGAATGGGATCCCACGGTAGCTCTTTCGACAAACGAAAAACATAAAGGAATGAAAGATTTTAAAGGGCAGTACATCTATACCGAAAAAGGCAACCCCTTTGAAATTTGGCTTGCTCAGCTTATGGAAAAAACAATTTCCTATGAGCAGGATAAATATGATTGGCAGCGGCCTATGAGCTTTACGAACTGGGTGACGACGGATTTGCTTACTCATCCATATGAGCCTTCTGAAGACGAAGATAAAGTGTCTGTTAATCCTAATTTAATTCACACAACTAAAAAATTTGAGCCGGGCTTATTTGCCTCTTATCATATTTATCCGTACTATCCTGACTTTTTAAACTATGAACCTCGTTATCTCGCTTATCGAGATCATCGAGGAGAGAAAAATAACTACGCAGGCTATTTGCAAAATATGAAAGAAGTTCATCATATGCCCGTGCTTGTTGCTGAATTTGGCATTCCGGCTTCGCGAGGACTCACCCATAGAAACGTATACGGGTGGGATCAAGGCTTTCATACGGAACAAGAACAAGGCAAGATTCTGTCACGCTTATACGAAGATATTGTGGAAGAGAAAATGGCTGGTGGCATGGTCTTTACATGGCAAGATGAATGGTTTAAGCGAACATGGAATACGATGGAGTACGACAATCCGAACCGCAGACCATTTTGGACGAATTTGCAAACGGGAGAGCAGCATTTTGGCCTGCTGAGTTTTGATCCAGGAACAAAGCTAAAAGTCAAAGTAGACGGCAAATCAGATGATTGGAAAAAGCTGAACAGCAAGTCGGTATATAAGCCCTCTAAGAAGTTAAAAGCATTGAACATTACAAGTGATGAAGGTTATCTATATCTACACGTGAGTGCAAAAGAACTGGAAGATCAAAAGCTTTATTTCTTGTTTAACACGATTAACAATCAGGGACAGTCAAAGATTCCTCAAATTCCTTCTTTAAAAACAAAAGGAATTGATTTTGTAGCAGAATTAAACGGGAAAGAAGACAGTCACTTGTGGGTAGACAGCTATTACGATACGTATTATTTTTCGTATGCTCATCAGCTTCAAATGATTCCATCGGTAAAAGGAACCGATACAAAAGATAACGGCATGTTTAATCCAATCAGGCTCGCCCTTAACAAAGAGTTAGCGATTGGAAAGGGAAAAAATAAGAGAACCATTCCTTTTGACGCCTATGAAACAGGGAAGCTCCAAGAAGGAAACAGCGACCCTAACTCTTCTTCGTTTGATTCGTTAGCAGATTTTAAAGTGAATGAATCAAATGGAATTGCTGAACTTCGCATCCCTTGGGCGCTTTTAAATGTAAAAGACCCGAGTCAAAAAGAAATAATGGGAGATATTTGGTCTAAAAAAGGATTAGAATCCAGTGAGAAAATAAAAGGAATTCAAGTGGGAGTCGTGGCTGTTAATAAGAAGAGCAATAATGTGGAAGATACGTTTCCGACTCAGAAAAAAGGCGAACTTTTATTAAAAGATTTTTACTTATACAAGTGGAAAAATTGGGAGTATCCAACTTTTCACGAACGAATAAAGCCGTCCTACTTCATATTGCAAAAAACGTATGGACGACTACAAGCGGAGGAATGACAATGGCAAAAATTTTATTAGCGGAAGATGAAGAAGTGCTTCGTATGTTAGTGGTAGATACGCTTGAAGATGAAGGACATGATGTGACGGAAGCAGAAAATGGCGAAGAAGCTTTGGAATTTATTAAAGAACGTGATTTTGACTTAATTATTTTGGATTATATGATGCCTGTGTTCACCGGGCTTGAAGTCATTCAGCAGCTGCAAGAAATGAAAGATAAGCGCCATACAAAAGTATTGATGCTTTCAGCTAAGAATCAAGCTGCTGATCAAAGCCGAGTGTTAGAAGCGGGGGCTGCGTATTTTATGTCTAAGCCGTTTAGTCCCCTATTACTGGCCGAACGTGTCGAGGAAATTTTAGATGAACAATAAACTAAAACGAAAAAGTATCTCAACCCAGTTCATCCTCTTAGCGAGTATCCTTTTACTTGCTTTTGCAGCGGGTTCAACTGTACTTGTCGTACGGCAAAAAGAAATTACAGCTGATTATGCCCAGTACAGGGCACAAGTACGGGAAAAGGCACAGCTGCTATCTAAAATTGATAAATCAATGAACAGAGCTTTTTTGCAGGCTCGTGGGTTTATTGCGTTTGATTCAGAGGATATGTATAACGAGGCTGCAAGTCAGCAAAAAATTATCGAAGAAAATCTCGATCGACTTTCAGGTCTAGCCGCAGATAGACGTGAACGTACGTTTGTAAATGAAGCGACGGTGATGCTAAACACGTATTTTAATCAAACGCTTCCTTATTTTAAAGATATTTACGACAAAAAAGGTATTGAAGGAGTCCGCTCTAGTCCTGAGCGGAAGGCTGCTTCTAAATCGATAGAACAAATGCAAAAAGAACTTGATGACTACCAAAATGAACTAACTAAAGACTTAAATACACAGTACGATGATACGTCGAGTGAGATGCAGAAAAGTCAAACGCTTTTTATTTTGTTTTTAGCGTTTACGGTAGTGATTTTATTGTTGCTGACACGAGTACTGCTAAGTAAGTTTGTCAAGCCGCTGAGTCAGCTGGCGTATACGGCAAGCGAAATTGCTGCTGGAAAAGAAATCCCCATAGCTTTTGATGAACAAAGAAAAGATGAAATCGGCATGTTATCTCAGGCTTTTTACAAGATGGTATCAACTTTGCAAAATAACGAACAGGAGTTAACGGCTCAAAATGAAGAGCTGATTGCACAGCAAGATGAGTTGCACAGTCAACAAGATGAACTTCAGCACGCATTAGAGCTGACAAAGGAACGAGAGGGAGAGTTAGAATTGCGCAATTTATTTGTGCATGGACTCACAAACTCCCTTCACAAGCAAGAAGTTCTCACGAGTGCTGTCACAAACATGAGCCGGGTGATGAAAGCTGATCACGGTTTTATTATGCTAACCGATGAAAAGACACATGCTTCATTTGGTCTATCTTCATCAAGTGTTCAACAGATGATGGAAAACTTTCATAATAATTATATTGATCATGTGCAAAAGACGAAAAAATGTATGGTAGTAAAAAGAGAGTGTATAGAACATGAGCGCCTATATCATCAGCAAACGTTTTATTTGTATGATGTTATCGTACCAGTGTTGTCTTCACAGGGAGATATGCTAGCCTATATGTTTTACAGTCGCTATGCGGATGAGTACACAGAGCATGAATTACAGACATTTGAAATACTGGCCAAACAAATCACGATTGCTCTTGAAAAAATTTATATTTACGAAGAGTCTGAGCACGACCGCCTGCTATCTCAAGATATTTTAAATTCGATTCAAGAAGGAATGCAGCTTGTAGATACAAGCGGTACGATTCTACAAGTGAATACGAAGATTAGCGAATTGTTTCAATATGAGCATCAAAGCGGGCTTCTTCAGCTCTCTCTCAATCAATGGCTAGATGCTCTCTCTCAAAAAGTCGAAAATATACAGCAGCTAAGACAATACGTTGAAGCCATTTGTAAGGGAGAGCAAGTAGAAAAGTCTTTTGTTTATTACTTGTACACGGATGGTAAGCGAAAAGTTATAAAAGTTTATAGCGAATACGTGTATCGAAACCGTCAGATGTTTGGCGTATTGTTCGTTCATCGTGATATTACGAAAGAATTTGAAGTTGATCAGATGAAGTCAGAATTTGTAAGCACTGTGAGTCACGAGCTGCGCACACCTTTAGCAAGTGTGTTAGGGTTCACTGAGCTTATGTTAAACAAAACATTAAAAGAAGAAAGACAGAAGAAGTATTTAACTACTATTTATCAGGAAGCACAGCGGTTAACGTCTTTAATCAACGATTTTCTGGACGTCCAAAGAATGGAAGCGGGAAAACAAACCTACGATAAAAAGTATCAAGACATTCTGCCGCTTATTAAGCAGGTAATTGAGGTCCAGAAAATACAAACAAGTAAGCATGAATTTGATATGATTTCTGATCAAGAGCATTTTACAGTAATGGGAGATAAAGATAAACTGCTGCAATTGTTTAATAATGTAATTAGCAATGCAGTGAAATATTCGCCCGATGGAGGGAACGTTACAGTTAAAGTGTATCAAAAGGAACACGCTGTTTATATTGATATTCAAGATGAAGGAATTGGTATACCAAATGAAGCGCTAGGTCAATTGTTTACCAAATTCTACAGAGTAGATAACTCCGATATGCGCAAAATTGGCGGAACGGGTCTAGGATTAGCCATTGTAAAAGAAATTGTAAAAGCTCATGGCGGAGACATTACTGTACAATCGGAATGGAAAAAAGGAACAACATTCACGATTGTTCTCCCGCTTCTATATGAAGTTCAGTACGATGAAGAGATGATAAATACGAATGATAACCGTAAAAGCGTAGTGATTGTAGAAGATGATAAAAGTTTAGCGACGCTTTTACAGGTAGAATTAAAAGAAAGCGGTTTTCATGTTCGGTATTTTAACAACGGAGAAGACGCATTAAACTCTATTCATCAGCAAAAGCCTGAAGTGGTTGTTCTAGATATTATGCTAGGAGAAAATAAGTTAGACGGGTGGGATGTTTTAAGACACCTCAAAGAAAATACAGAGACAGAAAAAATTCCTATTTTAATCTCATCTGCTTTAGATGAAAGAAGCAAAGGGTTAGAGCTTGGAGTGTGTGAGTTTCTGATTAAACCCTATCAGCCTAGTAAATTATCCAAAACGATTCTCCAGCTGCTTTTGAAAAAACAAGAGCACGAAGGAGAAATTATGATTCCATCAGATAAAGAAGAGTAGAAATTTGGTGAGGCTTCGTTATATGTACGGAGTCTCATTAAACGAAAAGAAAATTAGCAAAGTAATACAAAAAAACGTTGAAAACGCTCTCAAAATGTGGTTTTATAGAAAGTAGGCATAACATGATGACCTTAGAATTACCTTTTTCCACCTCCTTACATGCGTAAGGAGGCTTTTTTGTATAAATATAGTAAGATAAGATAACAAAACCTGATGCAGAATCGTTTATTGAATTTCAGCTAGTTAAGAAACTGCTCAAGAACGTTTGATAGTGAAAGGCGTGAAGCTCTGGAGATTATTTCACAAAGGGAGGATAGTCTATCTAAGAAGTGAAGGTAGTTCAATTTTTATAATCATAGTATAATAAAAAATACGGTTATAAAAGCTGTGTTTGTTATACATCTTTTATATAGAAGGTAAGATTGAATTTTATATTTTTTTAAAGGAGGTCTTTCCTTGGATATTGCGTATATAATTGCTGAAGAAAGAATTAGACAAGCAATAAAAGACGGTGACTTTGATAAGCTGCCTGGGGAAGGAAAACCATTAAAGTTAGAAGATTTATCACATATACCTGAAGAACTGCGCCAAGCGTATAGGATATTAAAAAATGCAAATATGATAAGTGATGAACAAGAGCTGAAACGAGATATGGCTACAATAGAAGAATTGATTTCTATATGCACGGATGCTAATGAAGAACAAAGGCTAACAGAGATGCTTACGGAAAAGCGTTTGCGCTTTGAGCAGCTCGTTGACAAGAAAAAGATGACAAGTTCTGCAGCTTACAGGATGTATCAGAATAAAATTTACTCCAAATTTTTTTATTAATGAGTGTAATGGACGAGATGATCGGAGGGTGAGAACTTGCGGCTGTTAATTTTATTGATTAGTATCATACTATTTATTTCGCTTTGTTTTTATATTTTTGCCCCACAAATAAAACGAGGTGCCCAATCGAAAAATGTGCCGGTTTTATTTATTCATGGCTATTTAGGCAGTCAAAAAAGCTTAGGGAAAATGATTAAACGATTTGAACAAAACGGATGGGGAACTAAAGTAGGTTACTGCGTTGTTCAAAAAGATGGAGCTATTCAGTGGAAGCATATTATGAAAGCAAAAGAGGGAAAACTTCCGCTTATTCATATCGTCTTTAAAAAGCCAGATGCCAGTATTGCACAGCAGCAAAAATGGATTGAAGCTATTATGCAAGATGTACGTGATACATATAAAGCATCTTCTGTTGATTTAGTTGGACATAGTATGGGAGGAGTAACAGCAGCAGCTGTTAGTTTGTCTAACCCTCAATATATTCAAAAGTTAGTTACATTAGGATCACCAATTCAAGGATTAGATTATCAGGAATTAATGGAGATGTACCCTCATGCACGCAATCATATTGAATCTATGGGTGCTCGTGATTTAGCTTTTCACTCTATAGCGTTAAACAAGCTGTACGAAAGTCGTCAAGATTTCTCAAAAGAAATCGACGTTTTTTCAGGAGCAGGAGATGTGGGAGATAAGACAGATGGAGTGGTAACAGTAGAAAGTGCGTACGGACTGCAAGAGTTTACCGAACACATTCATCTTCAAACGTTTCATGAAGCACATTCAGATTTACATGAAAGCTCAGAGGTTGATAAAGCTGTCTATCAATTTCTAAAACGGGATTAAAGGGGGATTACGATGCTTTACTTAATTAGACACGGCCAAACGGATTGGAATAAAAACAAACTTATTCAAGGGCATGCTGATATTCCGCTCAACGAAGCGGGAAAGCAACAAGCTAAACGCGTAGCGGAACGTTTTCGAGATATCCATATTGATGTAATCTATACAAGCGATTTGCTTCGTGCGCAGGAGACGGCTAGGGAAATTGCAGCAGCTGCTAAAGTAGAGAAAGTTGAGGTTTGTGAGCAGCTGCGTGAGCGCTCTTTTGGAGAACTAGAATCAAAGAACGTAGAAGTTCTGCATGAGCTTGTGCCAAACTATGCAACAAATTGGGGAGAAGAACCTTTATATAGTATTGAAACACTCGAAGCCGCTCAAGAACGGATGGTTCAGCGGTTAACGGAAATTATGAAGAAATCTATCGGAAAGAAAGTAGCAGTTGTTAGTCACGGGGCGGCAATTAATACATTCATTCATCATGTAACAAGCGGAGAGCAAGGAACAGGGACTACTATTTTACAAAATACATCGATTACAACTTTTGCTTATGAAAGTGGAAAATGGCGTCTTGAAACGATCAATGATGCCAAACATCTTGAATAAATATACTTAAAGAGGCTGTGACAGTAGTATTTTAGTTGAGGGGGAATCCGAACGATTAATCGTTCGGATTTTTATATGGTTATGGTGAACGTAGCTTTCATATATGTAAGTGATTCTAGCTGTTGATTGGAGGGAAAGGCGAAGACTCCTGCGGGAAAAGCGGAAGGGATAAGACCCCGCATATTAATTTTATATATAAATATTTATACAATTGATTTTAATAAAAATGCATAGTAAAATAAGCTTTATTACTATTCTATTAAAGCGTTTAGTATAACTGAATTTCCTAATATTGTTTAATAAGTAACTATATTTCGGAATAAGATTAATTGATTTGTATAATTTCAAGGAGGATGTAGTATGTCAAAAGATTGGAGTCACTTATTTGAAAGAATGCCTGAATTGCTAGCACCGACCATGGCTAAAGACCATCCGAATTTGCCCGTTGTGAAAGAAGAAGGATGCTATTATTATGGATTGGATGGTAAAGAATATCTCGATTTCACTTCCGGAATCGCTACGACAAATGTAGGACACAGACATCCGAAAGTAGTAAAAGCAATCAAAGACGGAGCAGATCAATTATTGCACGGTCCTTCAGGTGTCATTATGTACGAATCGATATTAAAGTTAGCCGATGAGTTAGGAAAAGTAACGCCGGGCAATTTAGACTGCTTTTTCTTTGGAAATAGTGGCACCGAAGCAATTGAAGGAGCCTTGAAATTAGCAAGACATGTCACAAAGCGTCCGTATGTTATTTCTTTTTTAGGGTGTTTTCATGGCCGCTCGATGGGAGCTTTAAGTGTTACAACATCGAAAAGCAAGTATAGACAATTTCAGCAGCCTTCGGGACTGACGTATCAAATTCCATATGCCAATCCAAAAGAGTGCCCTGCGGAGCTAGACAGCGATGTATACTTTACTGAAAAGCTTGAAAAAGATTTTGAAATACTCTTTAAGCACCAAGTCACGCCTGAAGAAGTGGCTGCCGTTATTTTGGAACCAGTATTAGGAGAAGGCGGCTATATTATCCCTCCGAAAAATTGGATGAAGAAGTTAAGAGAAATTTGTGATCGTCACGGAATATTACTTATTTTCGATGAAGTGCAAACAGGGTTTGGCCGTACCGGTGAATGGTTTGCTGGACAAACGTTTGATGTCGTACCAGATATTATGGCTATAGCAAAAGGAATTGCTTCTGGAATTCCGCTTAGTGCAACGGTAGCTTCTCAAGAATTAATGAAGCAGTGGCCTCTTGGCACACATAGTACAACATTTGGAGGAAATCCTATTGGATGTTCAGCAGCTCTTGCAACTCTTGAAGTGATGAAAGAAGAACAGCTGCTGGATAACACGAAAAAAATGGGCGCTTATGCATTAGAGCAGCTGCATCTTTTAAAGGAAAAACATTCAGTTATTGGGGATATCCGTGGTTTAGGACTTATGATTGGAATTGAAATTGTTAATCCGCATACGGGAGAAGGAGATGGAGACGCCTTATTCGAGATTTTGGACTTAGCTTTAGAAAAAGGCGTATTATTTTATTTTTGCGGAAATGCAAGTGAAGTTATTCGCATGGTACCTCCGCTTACTGTAACAAAAGAACAGATAGATGAAGGCATTCGTATGCTAGATGAGGCTATTACTTCTTTTGAGAAAAAGTCAGCTGTAAAAGCGTAATAAAAAAATTATATATTTGTAACCTAGTTGTCATAGTAATGGTAGCGATATCATAGTTTTAGAGGGAAAACAATTTTCTGAAAAGTAGTTGACATCTGTTTGTGCAGCATGTAACATAATATTTATCTTATCAACAATTATCAACAAAATTCGACAAACTTCTTATCAAGAGAGGCGGAGGGATAGGCCCTGTGAAACCTCGGCAACGGACTTTATAGAACCGTGCCAACTCCCACAAGCAGTGCTTGAAAGATGAGAAGAGACCAGGTTTACTAACAATTGTGATCCCAACCTCTTCTTACAGGCACTTAGACACTGTAAGTGGAGGTTTTAATTTTATGACAAGAATATAACGTTTAGATAAAAAAACAGCAGGTAATTCCGCCTGCTGTTTTTATATGCTGTAAAATGATAAATAACCTACCAGAATTCCTAGTAAAAGTACCCCGGCCGTAATACCAACAATCCACCACATCATTTTTTTCATCGTTTATTCCTCATTATCAATTGACTGTAGCTGTAGACCCGCCAGAAGCGCCAGAAGCCGTACCATAAGCGGTTTGTCTTTTGATTCCAGCATTTTTAGCTGCAACCTTCCACTGCCAGTCAATTCGCCCGTAGGCTCGATTATTTTGCACCCAAGATTTTGAGCTCTTTTTTGAAATAGACACAAGGGGGTTTACATTTTTTGTGACCACACCTCGTACACTTTTGACTGAAGTTACCGAGGAGCTTTTCGTGTAATAATCTACATACACCGTTAGCTTTGTTGTTGTAAATCCAGCCGCTTTATAAGAAGCCGTATAAGCTGCTGTTTTGAATAAAGGTGAAGCCGTTCTTGCTCCGTATGCTGCTGTACTTGCAGCTTCGACCGTGCCGCTGCTCTCTTCAATATCCATTGTTAAAAGAGATGGATCCCTGAGTGATTGTACAACTTTTTGTTTTTGTTGACGCGACAGTTTTGAAAATTCATACAGTGAACTTTTATCACTTTGCGCTTTCAAGAACTGCGTGTAAGAAGCAACCGTTAAATGAGCAGGTTTTTCACTAGCCTGAACAGAGTTTGGTACAACTAATAGACATAACAATGCACTTAGCAGGAAAAAGGAAAAAAACGTTCTTTTTGTAGCCATATTTATATAAATCCTTTCTAGTACTCTATCTTTATAAATAGATAAGAAGTAATTTATCGTTTTGAAGAAGGACTGTGTGCTGACATATTAACTGTCATCACGACACGAGCTTGCTGTACAGATTTCATAAAACATTCGTATAACGAAGCGAATACTTTGTCCACATCTCCTTCTAAAGCTGTTGCAAAAGGCACGATTTCGGCAAATACTCCCTGTTGTTTAACTGCGCCAATTCCGCTTTCGATGATGTCTACATAATGTGGCGTATCTAATGGATACAAAGAAAATTGAGTGGATACAGGGAACGAAGCACAAAGCTGTTGGTTTGAAGGCGTGTTTTCTTTTGGTTTTATTTTTCTTTCTTCGAAATATTCTTCGTGACGCCCTGTTGAAAACGTGGCATTCAGCACAATATGCTTTTCTGATTTTCCAGCACTTTTATAAACGGCTTGAACAACTTCAAATACATCTTTGGCAGTTCCTTCAATAAACGTACTAACACGGTCCGTTTTTCGCTGAACTTTAGACATATCCACTTCGTTTAGTGCGCTTAAAATAATATCGATGAAGTTATCGCTCATAACGGAAAGCGTAAAACGACAGCCAACATTTATTTTTTCCAAGTTAATCACCCCTAAAATATAGATTTGTAGTTTTTTAATCATACAAATCATAAAATAACTTTTCTGTTTTGTATAGAAACAGAAGATAGATTCTTTATTTTTAGGAAATATTACATAGAAGAAACGAAAATAAATTGCATAACATGAAAATTAAGGGTGTTAAGAAAAGTCACATAATGAAAAAGAATAAAAAAAACAATGTTAGAAATTCTGACAAAAAGCTGGTATGTAGATTGGAAACACCATATTATATATACAAGATCACATTATTCTCCTGCGATTTCGTATAACCTCTTGAAAAAGGGACTTGGGATTTTATCATAAATCCAACCTCCTAGCTGTATAATCAGCTAGGAATTTTTTTTACCCAAACTCTCTATCGCGTATGGGGTTATCTACACTTATTCAACTCAGAGCATGCACCATATATATTTAAGACCAGTGTAAGAAAGATTGCTTGAAGATGTTAGTGTTCGGCTTGAGCTAGAAATAGATAGATGTTACGAAAGAGGGGAAAGAAGGTATGACGCACACATTAATTAAAAATGCAGAGATTATTACGATGAATGAGAAGAACGATATTATTTACGGTGACCTTTATATTGTGGGAAATCGTATTGCAGCCATCGGAAAAAATCTGCATCCGGAAAAGGTAGATAAAGTCATTGACGCAGCAAATAAAACGATTGTGCCTGGCTTTATACATACTCATATTCATTTATGTCAAACGCTTTTTAGAGGGCAAGCAGATGACCTAGAGCTGCTAGACTGGCTAAAGAAGAAAATATGGCCGCTTGAAGCTTCGCATGATGAGGAATCTATCTACTATTCAGCACTCTTAGGGATCGGCGAACTCATTCAAAGCGGGACTACAACAATTGTAGATATGGAAACTGTTCATCATACGGACTCTGCTTTTCAAGCTATATCTCAAAGCGGAATCCGAGCTCTTGCAGGAAAAGTAATGATGGATAAAAAAGGCGACGATCTGCCAAAAGCTCTGCAGGAGACAACGGCTGACTCGATCAAAGAAAGTGTAGAGCTGCTTGAAAAATGGCATAATTCAAATAACGGTCGTATTCGATACGCATTCTCCCCAAGATTTGTGCTGTCGTGTACGGAAGATTTGCTGCGTGAAGTGAGCCATTTATCAGCTGCCTATAATGTTCATGTCCATACTCATGCTTCTGAGAATCAAGAAGAAATTCGCATCGTAGAAGCTGAAACCGGTATGAGAAATATCATGTACTTAGACCATTTAGGATTAGCTAATGAGCGCCTTATTTTAGCGCACTGTGTGTGGCTAAACGATCAAGAAAAGCAAATTATTAAGAATCAAGGAGTAAAAGTCAGTCATTGCCCAGGCTCAAACTTAAAACTTGCATCGGGAATCGCAGATGTGCCCAGTTTATTAGAGCAAGGTGTATTTTTAAGTCTTGGAGCTGATGGCGCTCCTTGTAATAATAATTTGGATATGTTCAACGAAATGAGGCTGGCCGCTACGATTCATAAACCCTCGTACGGACCAACGGCCATGAATGCAAAGCACGTGCTCGAAATGGCTACAATCGGCGGAGCGAAAGCAGTTGGGCTTGAAAAAGAAATTGGAAGTTTAGAGGTTGGGAAAAAAGCGGATCTTGCTATTTTAAATTTAAATCAGCTTCATACCTTTCCATCTTACGGCGTAGATCCTATTTCTAGAGTCGTGTATTCAGCCACGCGAGGAGATGTAGAACTAACGATGGTTGATGGAGAAATTGTGATGGAGAATCGCGTGTTAAAAACCATTGACCAAGGAATTGTGCTGAAAGAAGCAAATCATTCGATTGATCGTCTTTTAAAAAGAATTCCACTTTTGATTTCATAAGATGTAAAACAAAGAAGAGGCTGGAATAAAAGTATTTTAACAAAAGTAAAACTCGAATTATTAATCGGAGTTATTGATTAATAATTCGAGTTTTACTTTTGTTAAGGTGAACGTAGGTTTCATCTGTTTAGTTGCTTCTAGCTGTTGATTGGAGGACAAGGCGTAGACTCCTGCGGTTAGTCCATTTATTTGTCTTTAGAATGGATTGATTTAGTCATATCTCAATTTCTTTTTTGTATAAACGATTAAAAACAGCACTCTTGCACAGACTAAAGGGATAGAAGAAATAAATTTTCAAAATTCCAAACTAACGGAAGATAAAAATTTTTATAATGACAGCGTTTTCCACCTTTGCATATCTACAAATTAAGACTATAATAGGACAAAAGATTTTACTTTGAAACGTAAAATCCTCCTAAATCGTGTCCTTTTTAGGGCATTTGAATAGGTAGGATTTTTTATTTTTTTTGAGAAGTAGGGAGGCGCGCGTGTTGGAGCGTAACGGAATATTAGAGCGCTTGTTTAAACTATCAGAGCGCAACACAACACCAAAACAAGAAATACTAGCAGGACTTACAACTTTTATGACGGTCAGTTATATGGTAATTGTCAATCCCATTATCATGTCTGACGCGGGTATTCCCCGAGAAGCGGCTCTTGCAGCTACCATTTATGCCATTGTATTTAGTACGTTACTGATGGCTCTATGGGCAAACTTCCCGATTGTAACCGGTCCAGGGATGGGTTTAAATGCGTTTTTTACGTATTCAGTAGTATTAGGGCAAGGATTGTCATGGCAAACGGCACTTGGAGCAGTTTTTATATCCGGGGTCTTATTTTTTGTTTTAACAGTAACAGGAATACGGGGAAAGATTATTGATGCCATTCCGAACGTATTAAAGTCTTCCATAGCAGTTGGAATTGGTCTTTTTGTTGCGTTTATCGGTTTGAAAAACGCTGGATTAGTTGTGGCAAACGAGTCTACTTTTGTAGGGCTTGGAAATGTAATGGATAAAGGTCCCTTACTTGCTATTTTTGGGCTGATATTAGCAGCTGTACTGATGGCTAAAAATGTAAAAGGCGCTCTCATTATAAGTATTTTTGCTACGACAATATTAGCGATGATTGTAGGAGTACAAGCAGTTCCTCATTCGGTGAAAGACGTCTTTTCAGCTACGCCACCAAGCGTCGGAGAAACATTTTTTCAAATGGATTTAAAGGGTGCAGTTGCCTATGGCATTTTTTCAGTTGTATTTTCTTTTACCATCGTAGAATTATTTGATACGCTGGCGACATTGATTGGACTATCTAAAAAAGCAAACCTAGTAGATAAAAACGGTAAAATTCCAGGTTTAAATCGTGCGCTTGCAGCAGATTCAATCGGTACAATGGCAAGTGCTATTTTTGGAAGCACTGCGTTAAATACGTATATTGAAAATGCAACAGGTATTGCAGAAGGAGGACGTACCGGCTTAAAGGCATTAACGGTTGCCATCTTATTTATATTTACCTTATTTTTTGCACCGCTTATTCAATTTATCCCAAGCGTTGCTACTGCTCCAGCACTCATTATTATTGGTTCACTTATGCTAAGTGACATTCGAAACGTTAACTTCGACGATTTTACTGAGGTTGTTCCCGCTTTCTTAACAATTGTCATGATGCCGTTAACCTACAGCATTGCAGAAGGGTTAGCATTCGGATTCATTTCATACACAGCGATTAAACTGTTTACAGGACGCCATCGTGAAATTCATTGGATGATGTATGTAATCACCATCGCCTTTTTTATCAATTTTTATATGAGTTCCCATTAGGAATGAAAAAGGCGTAGCATTAAGCTACGCCTTTTTTGTAAAGGCTTGTTAAGGGAACGAACCTTTATTTCATTAAGGTTGATAAATATCCCAAGCTGTTTTTAATGAATCAACGATGTAGTTAGCTACTTCTTCGATATCTAAATTATCAGTTTCAACTTTTGAATGGTGGTTTGAATAGATAGCTTGACGGTCGTAAAATAGCTTTTCAACATCTTCTAAGCTTCTTCCTTGTAAAACAGGACGGCTATCAATGATCAAACTAATGCGTTCTTTCCAAGAATCCCAAGACAAATCTAAAAAGAATACGATGCAGTTAGATAAACAAATCTCTTGAATTTCTTCTTGTAAAAAAGCGCCTCCCCCTAAAGAAATGATTTTTAAGCGCTGCTGTGAAAGTCGACTTATTACTTCTTTTTCTTTTTGTCTGAAGAAAGTTTCACCGTGCTCTTTAAAAATCTGAGAAGTAGGCATATTAAATTCTTTTTCGATTTCTTGATCTATATCAACAAAATCTCTATACAATTTTTTGGCAACCATTTCTCCAATAGTTGTTTTTCCTACCCCCATAAAGCCGATAAACACAATACTTTTCTCTCTAAGAGATATGTCGTTATATGCCATTTTTAAGCCTCTTTCTGATTTTTAAATACAAATCGGATGTTATAGTAAATACTGAAATTATAATATAAATCCTTTAGTTTGTAAAAGCTACTATTCTTCTCTGAAATAAATCAGAAATTATTTTTTAGGGTGCATTGAAAGATAAACACGAGTATCTTTTTTGCGCTGATACTTTGGATTAGCGCTTCGCGTATATTCTTTTGACTGATGTTCTATATGGTAGTTCTGTTCAAATTGTTTGATTGCTTCATTAATTTCTTCTTGTGTTCCCATTAATCTTACTTGCAGCATTGTATTATCTCCTTCCATACACTTTGCTTTTTGACTATATCATGAAATGAAAAAGAAGTAATTTTATTTTTGTTGACGAACTTGTATATACAGGTTAGAATAAAAACATAAAACTTGTATATACAGGTTTGCGGTGAGATTTATACGGGGGATAAGGAATATAGGAGTGAAATGAAAGCGGAAACAAGGGGGAAAAAGACATGAATCGAGAATCTGTTGAACGCATTGTAGAAGCCGTTGGCGGAAAAGAAAATATCTCTGCTGCAACGCATTGTGTAACGCGCCTTCGACTTGTTTTAAAAGATGAAGGTAAAGTCAATCAACGTATGCTAGATGAGCACGAATTAGTAAAAGGATCTTTTTCTACAAACGGCCAGTTTCAAGTTGTCATTGGTCAAGGCACGGTTGATAAAGTATACAAAGAAATGGTCGCGCTTACAGGTATAGGCGAACTATCAAAAGAAGAAGTAAAAAACGAAGCGGCTAAAAACTTAAATCCGCTGCAGCGTGCAATAAAAACATTAGCTGACATTTTTATTCCTATTTTACCAGCCATCGTAACCGCGGGTTTATTGATGGGAATCAATAATGTACTAACAGGAGCCGGAATTTTTTACGATGATAAATCAATCGTAGATGTTCATACACAGTGGAAAGACTTCGCAAGCATGATTAATTTAATTGCGAATACGGCTTTTGCCTTTTTGCCAGCTCTTATTGGGTGGTCAGCTGTTACCCGTTTTGGAGGAAGTCCTTTATTTGGAATTGTCCTTGGGCTCATGCTTGTACACCCTGACTTGCTAAATGCTTGGTCTTACGGAGAAGCATTAAAAAAAGGAAGTATCGATACGTGGAATTTATTTGGCCTGCACGTTGAGAAAGTCGGCTATCAAGGACAGGTTTTACCTGTATTAGTCGCTTCATTCGTCCTGGCAAAAATCGAATTATTCTTACGAAAACGCATACCTGATGGTTTTCAACTTTTGATTGTAGCACCTGTTGCTCTTTTAGTGACAGGGTTTCTCGCTTTTATTGTAATTGGTCCAATTACATTCGCAATAGGAAATGTTATTACAGATGCAGTTGTATGGCTATTTAAAACGGCTCCATTTATTGGAGGGCTTGTATACGGAGGCTTATACGCTCCTCTTGTTATTACAGGTATGCACCATACATTTTTGGCCGTAGATTTACAGCTGATTGGAAGCGTAGGAAGTACGTTCTTATGGCCAATGGTAGCATTATCGAATATTGCACAAGGCTCTGCGGCTTTCGCGATAATGGTTCTTTCAAAAGATGATGAGAAATTAAAAGGATTATCTTTAACGTCAGGGATTTCAGCGTGGCTTGGCATTACGGAACCTGCAATGTTTGGTGTGAATTTGCGCTTTAGATTTGCTTTTATTTCTGCAGTGATTGGTTCAGCTATTGCCGGTGTTGTTATATCTGTAGCCGGGGTGAAAGCAGCGTCGGTAGGAATTGGTGGTATACCAGCTCCGTTATCAATTGTTCCACAGAGCTGGCCGCCTTTTATTATTGGAATGGTAATCGTAATCGTTGTGCCGTTTCTTTTAACGTTAACGCTTGGAAAGCTGCAGAAAAAATCAACCGTTACATCAACGGTCGCGGGTACACACTCGCTTCAACACAATTCTAAGAATTAAATGGTGGTGTTAAAAATGCAAGAGCCTTGGTGGAAAAAATCTGTTGTTTATCAAATTTATCCAAAAAGTTTTTATGATACGACTGGAAACGGCGTGGGTGATATAGCTGGCATTATTGAAAAGCTAGATTATTTGAAAAAGCTAGGGGTAGACGTTGTGTGGCTAACGCCAATTTATAAATCACCGCAGCGGGATAATGGATATGATATAAGTGATTATTTTGTTATTCAAGAAGAATACGGAACAATGGAGGACTTCGATCGTTTAGTAGCAGAAGCTCATAAGCGGAATCTTAAAATCATCATGGATATTGTCGTTAATCATACGTCAACTGAACATGAATGGTTTCAAGAAGCCAAAAAATCGAAAGATAACCCCTACAGAGATTTTTATATTTGGAAAGATCAAAAAGAAGATGGAAGTGCTCCAACGAATTGGGTTTCAAAATTTGGGGGATCCGCGTGGGAGCATGATAAGCTGACAGAACAATCGTATCTGCATTTGTTTGATGTCACACAAGCGGATTTGAACTGGGAAAATGAGCGTGTGCGCCGCAGCGTGTACGATATGATGACGTTTTGGTTTGAAAAAGGAGTAGACGGATTTCGTCTGGACGTTATTAACTTAATTTCAAAAGATCAGCGCTTTTTAGATGATGATGGTTCTATCGCTCCAGGAGATGGCCGGAAATTTTATACCGACGGTCCTCGCGTTCATGAGTATATGAGAGAAATGAATCAAGAAGTTTTTTCAAAATACGATAGCATGACCGTTGGGGAAATGTCGTCAACAACCGTTGACCACTGTGTTAAGTACTCTCATCCCGACCGGCACGAGCTTAGCATGACGTTTAATTTTCACCATTTGAAAGTTGATTATCCAAATGGTAAAAAATGGGCGCTAGCAGATTTTGATTTTATTAAATTAAAAGAGATTCTATCAACTTGGCAAACGGAAATGAATAAAGGAGGAGGATGGAATGCATTATTTTGGTGCAACCATGATCAGCCTCGCGTTGTTTCACGCTATGGAAACGACGAACTCTATCATAATAAATCTGCTAAAATGCTCGCTGCAACGATTCATCTGATGCAGGGAACACCTTATATCTATCAAGGGGAAGAAATAGGGATGACAAATCCGAAATTTTCCTCTATTGATGAATACAGAGATGTGGAGTCATTAAATGTGTATGAGATAAAACGTGCCCAAGGAATGGACGAAAATGAAATTTTGAAGATTTTAAAACATAAATCAAGAGATAATTCCCGGACACCGGTGCAATGGAGCGATGAGCCAAATGCAGGTTTTACAAAAGGAAAGCCGTGGATTAATCCAGCCGATAACTACCGTGAAATTAATGTAGAAAAAGCGCTAGATGATGAAGATTCAATTTTTTATTTTTATCAAAAGCTTATTGCACTGCGCAAGCAGTACGAGATTATCACCTATGGAAACTATGAATTGATTCTTGGGGAAGACGAGCAGATTTTTGCTTATATCCGAAATGGAGCAGATGAAAAGCTGTTGGTTATAAACAATTTCTACGGCAGCGAAACGATTTTTGAACTGCCAGAAGATATAACTTTTGAAGGATATCATAGTGAAATATTGCTGTCTAACTACGAAGGTTCATCAAAGGAATTCAAGCGAGTCTTGCTTCGGCCGTACGAATCAATCGTGTATCATTTAAAAAAATAGAGAAAAAAGTAAAAAGAACGATGGGTGACAATCTATCGTTCTTTTTATACAATTGGGTATATATAGAAAGTAAAATAGGTGATGGCAATTGAAAGAAAATAAATTTATCAGCATTTACGAACAGTTAGTCGATAAAATTAAACGTGGTGACTGGCGTCCTAATACAAAACTTCCTTCTGAAAATGAGCTTGTTGAACAGTATCAAACGTCTCGTGAAACGATACGGAAAGCGTTAAATTTACTTTCACAAAATGGGTACATTCAAAAAATGAAAGGAAAAGGTTCTTTTGTATTAGACGTATCACGCTTTGATTTTCCAGTATCAGGACTTGTTAGCTTCAAAGAAGTGGCGGAAAAGCTAGGACATACATCGACTACTATTGTAAAAGAATTTGAATTAGTCAAGGCCGATCAAGATCTGTGCAAACAGCTTGGGGCGACGAAAAAAGATCTCATATGGAAAGTAGTTCGAGCGCGTGAAATCGATGGAGAAAAAATTATTTTAGATAAAGATTTTTTTCATAAAAAGTATGTTCCTCACCTCACAAAAGACATATGCAAAGGCTCTATTTATGAATACTTAGAAAAAGATCTTGGGCTAAAAATAAGCTTTGCTAAAAAAGAAATTTCCGTTGACGAGCTGACGGACGAAGATAAGTGTTACTTAGATTTAAAAGACTATGAACATATTGTGGTAGTAAGAAACTATGTGTATTTAGAAGATGCAAGCCTTTTTCAATATACGGAATCACGTCATCGTCTTGATAAGTTTCGTTTTGTGGATTTTGCTCGCAGAGGTATATAATAGTTCACTGCCCGTGAGTTTTTCCTTTTTGTACATGTTTACTAAAAAACTGCTTTGGCATAAAAAACAAAGCAGTTTTTTATGAGAAAGCTGAAAAAACGTAATCCTTTTGAGGATAAAATTTTAAAAAGGTTGAATTTTTCTTTGGAGTTTGTTTTAGTAGAACATAAGATTATTTTATATTTGTATAATATTATCCATACAGGATAGGGATTTATTGTCCTTTTTTTTATTAGATATATAAGGATTTGTTATTTAAAAACATAAATTCCATTAGTAATTCTAATGAATGTGTCTAACTACAGCATTAAAGGGAGCTGCTCAAACAATACTAAGTAAAAAGGAGGAGACGGAATGAGTAACGATTATCGACTTTATCCTCTTGGTGACAGCGGCATTGTCGTTTCATTTGGAGACGAAATTAATTTCAGCATACATAAACGTATTCAGCAATTTACTGAGGTGCTAGAGCAATCATTATGTAAAGGGATGATTGAATATGTGCCGGCTTTTACAACAGTTACAATTTATTATGATCCATGGATAATGAGTGAAAAAGGAAGAAGAAATCCTTACACAGCAATATCTACATATATTGAAGAACTGCTTTTCCGCCAGGAAGAAAAATCTGAAGCGGTCGCTAGACAAATTGAAATTCCGGTGTGTTACGGAGGAAAGTACGGCCCGGACTTAGAAAGGGTAGCTGCTTTTCATTCATTAACGCCTGATGAAGTTATCTCCATTCATACAAACGGAGAATATTTGGTATATATGATAGGCTTTGCTCCTGGTTTTCCTTACTTGGGAGGGATGAGCGAAGAAATTGCGACTCCAAGAAAAGAATCACCGAGAAACAGCATCCCAAAAGGGTCAGTTGGCATCGCAGGAATGCAAACCGGCGTGTACCCAATCGAGACACCTGGGGGATGGCAGTTAATTGGGCGCACTCCTCTTACGCTATTTGACCCAGAAAAAGACTCGCCAAGCTTGCTTCAAGCAGGTGATCGTGTCCGATTTGTTTCCATTTCTGAAACGGAATATGAAGCACAAAAGGAGGTGGATGAAGATGAGTATTAAAGTGATACGTCCCGGTTTATTAACAACGATTCAAGATATCGGCAGACATGGATATCAAAAGGATGGCATGATTGTCAGCGGAGCAATGGACAAAGTTGCTTTAAGGATTGCCAACTTATTAGTAGGAAATCAAGAAAATCAGCCGGTTATTGAAATTACGTTAATGGGACCAAAAATTGAATTTCAGCAAGATGCTTTGATTGCCCTGACAGGAGGGGATTTATCACCAACTGTTAATGATGAAGCCGTAAAGATGTGGCGACCTTTATATGTGAAAAAAGGGAGCGTGCTGCAGTTTGGTGTTCCGACTTTAGGGTGCCGTTCTTATCTATCGGTTTCCGGTGCTTTTAATGTTCCTGCAGTTATGGGAAGTACATCTACTTCACTTCGCGCTCGGATAGGCGGGCTGCACGGTAAAGCATTACAGTCAGGAGACGAAGTATTAAGCCACCCTCCTACAGAAATAGGGGAAGCAATTATAAAGAAACTGGTGAAAAAGCAAACGGACCGCTCTTTTCGGCAGGCTTTTTGGACGATTCACCCTAAACTTCTTCCTTCATACGAGACGCCTATTATCCGCACGATGAAAGGTGTAGAATTTGATTGGTTTACGAAAGAAAGTCAACAACATTTCTTTAATCAAAAATTTGACGTTACGCCGCAATCTGACCGAATGGGCTATAGGCTAAAAGGGAAGAAACTAGTTCTTGAGCAGGAAAAAGAGCTGCTTTCTAGCGCTGTGACGTTCGGTACAATTCAAGTACCAAAAGAAGGACAGCCCATTGTTTTATTAGCAGATCATCAAACGACAGGAGGATATCCTAGAATCGGCCAGGTAGCAACTGCCGATTTTTCGGCGCTGGCGCAAGTTTCTCCAGGGAAAAAGGTTTCTTTTCAATTCGTTTCACTGGATGAAGCTCAGCATTTATATATGGAGCAGGAAAAGAAAATAAATCATATTAAAAGAGCACTTCGAATGAAAATATAAGGGGGAAGAAAAATGCCTACCGTTGATTTGAACTGTGACTTAGGGGAGAGTTTTGGGAACTATAAATTAGGAAATGATAAAGAGATTTTGCGCTATGTAACGTCAGCAAACATTGCTTGTGGCTTTCATGCCGGAGATCCTTCGGTTATGAGAGAAACAGTAAAGCTGGCTTTGAGTGAAAATGTGGCGATTGGCGCGCACCCCGGATTGCAAGATTTAGCTGGATTTGGACGTAGATATATGAAAATTACGCCTCGAGAAGCTTATGATTTAATGGTGTATCAAATGGGGGCTCTTTCAGCTTTTATACGTGCAGAAGGAGGGACCCTTCATCATGTGAAACCTCATGGCGCTTTATATAATATGGCTGCAGGGGACCGAGACATAGCTAAAGCTATTGCTGAAGCTGTTTATAATGTCAGTGAGGAAGCTATTCTATATGGTCTTGCTGGAAGTGAATTGATTAAAGCCGGAAACGAAATCGGCTTGCGTACGTCTCAGGAAGTATTTGCAGATCGAACCTATCAACAAAACGGCATGCTGACGCCGAGAAACGTTGAAAACGCCGTGATTCAAGGTGAAGAAGCGGCTATTTCTCAAGTAATTAAAATGGTTAAAGAAAAGAAAGTATTCACTGTGCAAAATGAAGAGATTTCCATTCAAGCAGATACCGTTTGTATTCATGGAGACGGTGCACATGCTGTTGAATTTGCCAAAGCTATTTGTGACAAGCTAAAAGAAGAACAAATCATTATTCAACCACAATGAGGTGACATCATGAAAAAAGAACGCAACTGGAGCGTGCTGCTCGGAGCAGCATTTTTAATGGCTACTTCAGCAGTGGGGCCAGGTTTTTTAACTCAAACAACGGTCTTTACACAAGCTCTCGCCGCAAGTTTTGGTTTTGTCATTTTACTGTCGATTTTATTAGACATTGGCGTTCAGCTAAACGTATGGCGTATTATTGCCGTTTCAGAAAAAAGAGCACAGGATATCGCTAACAATGTTTTGCCGGGTCTCGGCTTATTTATTGCTATTTTAATTGTAATCGGAGGCTTAGCATTTAATATTGGAAACGTAGGAGGAGCGGGTCTTGGTTTCAATGCCCTATTTGGTATTTCTCCTAAAGCGGGTGCAGTCATTACAGCTATCATTTCTATCGCAATTTTTTTAGTCAAAGAAGCCGGAAAATTAATGGATCGTTTTGCTCAATTAATGGGCGGAATATTAATTATTTTAATGGTTTATGTTGCGGTTTCTTCCGCTCCGCCAGTAGGAGAAGCGGTATCTAAAACATTTTGGCCGGATCACATTGACGTAATGGCGATTGTTACTCTTGTAGGAGGAACGGTAGGAGGATACATTACATTTGCAGGAGGTCATCGTTTATTAGATGCAGGAATCAAAGGAAAAGCCGCGATTCCTGAAGTAACAAGAGGGGCAGTATCCGGTATTACAATTGCTTCGATCATTCGAATTTTTCTATTTTTAGCGACATTAGGTGTGTTGAGTCAAGGATTAAAACTGAATCCTGATAATCCACCAGCCTCTGTTTTTCAGTTAGCCGCAGGGGATATTGGCTATAAATTATTCGGTATCGTCATGGCGGCGGCGGCTATCACTTCAGTTATTGGTTCGGCATATACATCGGTTTCCTTTATTAAATCCTTCAGTAAAAGGATTGAGAAATATGAAAACTGGATTATTATTGCATTTATTACGATTTCAACCCTGATTTTCTTAACGATTGGTCAGCCGGTCACTCTGCTTATTTTAGCTGGAGCATTAAATGGGTTAATCTTACCTATTACACTCGGAACAATGCTTATAGCGGCGTATAAAAAGAAGATAGTAGGCGATTACAAGCATCCAACTTGGCTTACCGTTTTTGGCGGTTTTGTGGTCGTTATTATGGCTGTGCTAGGAGTCTATACGCTTGTGACTCAAATGGCAAAACTGTGGTAAGGAATTCTATAACCAACTAAAAAAGGGCCAAAAGGCCCTTTTTTAGTTGGTTATAGGCAATACATATAAAATGATTGCTAAAAAGTGGAGTATGGTCCCGCCAAGAACAAACATATGCCAAATCATATGATGAAAACGAAATCCTCGCCATACGTAAAAAACGGCTCCGATTGTATACAACACGCCTCCAACTACGAGAAGGACAATTCCTTGATGGGCAATGTTTTGAGTTAACGAATCCCACGCAAACACAATCATCCATCCCATAAATACGTAAAGAATGGTGGAAATAAAAAGGAATTTCTTCACAAAAAAAGCTTTGAATACAATTCCTGCAAGAGCGATACCCCATACAATTCCAAAAAGTGTCCAGCCGGTGGTTCCTTTTACTGCGATAAATAAAAATGGAGTGTACGTACCGGCAATAAACAAATAAATAGAAGAGTGGTCAAATATCTCAAAAAGATCTTTTACCTTACCTTCCGGAAAGCTATGGACAAGCGTAGAGGAGACATAGAGAAGCAGCATGGTTACTCCGTAAATAGTAAAACTGATAACATGCCAAGGAGTTCCTTCTAACGAAGAAAGTACGATTAAAAGCGTTAATCCTACAATGCTGAGTACGGCTCCAACGCCGTGTGTAATCGCATTTGCAATTTCTTCTCCTCTTGTAAATGTGTGTGTAGTAGCCATTTACAAAATCCTTTCTTTACACAAATTTATCTTCTATTTTCTCAGAGAATCAGTTTTGAACATACCTGCTGAGAAAAAATCCGTAACTGTCAAAAACATGAGTGAAAAAGTCATTGGTTATTTCTTTATTATAGACCATTCTTGTGATTTTATCTATTTTGACTGAAGGTCTGAAAAGAGGAAAGATGTATATGTGAATGTTCACTAGCTGTAAAAAGCATGTATAGAAGAAAAAATTGCTTTTTGAAAAAATGGCAGAAAAGTTGTCATGAAGGCATGATTTTGAAATACATATAAAATAAAACTTTTAACAGTCAAGGTTACGATTACTGCTTAGCTCATTTGCAATAGATAAGTAACAAGATTGTAAGAAGGCAGGGGGATGGAAGCAGTGAAAAAAGAAGTTATTTTTGATGAAACAGGCACATACAAATACTCTCTATTATGCAAATGGAGTGAAGTAAACGAACGTAAACTTACGTTTATTTTATCATTTCCAGAAAATACGTATGAATACAGCGACGATACGGCAGTATCCAAATGCATAGAACTGGCGCAAAAGTGGGGATTTGGAGTCTTAGAAATCGTTTATTTATTCAGCTATCAAACCGACCATGTTTCGTTTTTACGCATGCTTTCAAAAGAAGAAGCTGTTGGAACAAGAACAGGTGAATATATTCAAAAAGCAGTGGAAGATGCTGAACTGGTTGTGGTAGCTTGGGGTGATCATGGAAGCATTTATAACCGGCAAGAGGAAGTAGAACGCTTTTTGAAACACAAGCCGGTATATTGTTTTGGAAAAACGAAGCAGCAATTTCCTCGCCATATTTTATCTGTCGTGCACCGTACAGAATTACAGAAATACGAAGTGCCGGCTAATCGTGAAGGGTCAGAAGAAGTTTCTTCGTTTATTGAAGACATAGATCAAAGTTTTGGGGGAGAGGATTATTCTCCAATTAAACAACTAACAGAAGAAGAACCGCTTATGTTTATTGAAGACATTGCCAGTATGTATCGATAAAAAGAAAAAGCGAGGTTTATATTCCTCGCTTTTTCGTTAGTATAAAACACCAAGTTTTGTCATATGGTTGTATCAAGAAGCGTGTGTGAAGGGGGAACTTTATGAAGTTGAATGAAGTATTGCACCGCATCACAACTATTTATAATGAGTTAGAAGAAGAGTGCTTTCAATATATAGGGACTGTGATCAATGAAAATGCAGAGCTGGATATTTCTCGTCTAGAAGAATTAAGTACGCTGTTGAACTTCGTATATGAATGCTCGCAGGATGTATTAGTAGGTTCTATTTTAACAAAATTGGATTATGGACAACCCATTTATCAATTTGCTATGTTAAAGCCTATTTCCCTTGAAGGAAATGAAGATAAGTTAGATATTTTATATGAAGAAAAGGTAAAAGTAGAAAGAGCTATTCTAGATGTGTATACAGCTCAGCGAAAGAAGTTATTGACTCAAGCAGCTGAAGACTTAAAAGAACTGCACTACGAGCTGCAGACCTATGTGTATGCTTGCAACATATAAGTGAATCTGTTGAAAGGGCAAGGCATATATACAAATAAAAGGGAACATGTTAGGATAAGTAAAAAGAACTCCCAAACAAAGAGTTCTTTTTATTGTAAAATATATGATTTTGAACTAGTAAAGCATAAAGACGGTGGTAATGGCAGTTACCCTTTTCTTTTTGCTTTTTTTATCCGATTGTGTTGATGATACTGCTTACTGCGTTAAAAAAGTTCATAAGTACCTCGTTAAGCATGTAATATGCCTCCTCTCTTACTAAATATGTACAATCAAATTATCCAATTGTGTTAATGATGCTACTTACTGCGTTAAATAAGTTCATTAAAACGTCGTTGAACATGTTTGCAACCTCCTTTATGATAGATTCATATAGTAATACGAGAAAACATAAAGTTTGGATCACATTTTTTTAATGTTTTTTAGAAAAATAGTTAAAAAGAGAGTTTAATGGAGGTTGAAAAAAATGAACTCGTTTACAAACGACGAAAAGCAAGCGGTATACAAAGCGATTTACGGAAGAAGAGATGTACGAACATTTTTGTCTGATGAGATCCCTAATGAAACGGTTTATAACATTTTACAGGCTGCTCACAGCGGGCCTTCCGTCGGGTTTATGCAGCCTTGGAATTTTATATTAGTATCTGATACAGAAGTGAAAAATAAACTTGCCTGGGCAGCAGATAAAGAGAGAAGAGCACTGGCTATTCATTATGAAGGTGAAAAGAAAGAAGATTTTTTAGAACTAAAGATTCAAGGATTAAAAGAAGCGCCGTTAACTATTTGCGTAACGTGTGATCCAACAAGAGGTGGTTCTCATGTTCTCGGAAGAAACTCAATTCCAGAAACCGATATGATGTCAACTGCATGTGCGATTCAAAATATGTGGCTTGCTTCATATGCAGAAGGACTGGCAATGGGATGGGTAAGTTTTTATAAGAAAAATGATGTGCGTGACATTTTACATATTCCTCCTCATATTGATCCCGTAGCGCTCATGTCAATTGGCTATACAGATAAATACCCTGAGAAACCAATCTTAGAACAAGCTAACTGGGAAAAAAGAAGGGATTTAGACAAGCTAATTTATCATAATGTATGGGAAAATGAAAAAGAATAGCGGAGAGAAAATAAAGACATACTAAAAAGTGCCGAAATATAGTAAAATTTGAATATTAAATGATACACTATATATAGCGAAAGCGGATATGAGCGTCTAGCGTATCCGTTTTATTTATATGTATACAAATGACTTGGGAAAAAGAGAGATAGGAGAATTGAAGGTTTCATGAATATTGCAAGAAGTTGGCTTCACAACAAACTTACTGTTCGCATCATTACGCTTATTATCATTACAGTTTTACTTATCAGCATTAGAAGTATGCTTCAGCTGCTGTTATTTACGTTTATTTTTACCTTTTTAATTGGTCGTTTTCAACAAACGTTAAGAAGAAAGCTTCCGCTTAATTCAACGCTTATACTCATCGTCATCTATATCGCACTGATTGGGGCCCTCGGTATTGTAGGGTATGTATATATCCCGGTTATTATGACGCAAGTTACTGAGCTTGTACAGAAGCTGATGTATTTTTACAAGCACCCCCCTGATAATACGTTCGTCACCTATATTATCGATAATCTAAAGAGATTCAAATCACCAGAAAATATTCAGCAGAATATTGATTTAGTATACAGCTATTTATCTAATATTGGAAAAGTAAGTGCACAAGTTTTCTTAGCACTCTTGTTAAGCCTATTCTTTTTACTTGAAAAGTCGCGGATTCACCGATTATTTGTCCAACTGGAACAATCTAGGCTGGGCTGGTTTTTCAAAGAAGCGGGCTATTTGGGAAGAAAATTTGTTAATTCCTTCGGCAAGGTAATAGAAGTTCAGTTTATTATCGCTTTTGTGAACAGCATTTTATCCGTTATTGCGCTGTGGGTGTTAGGGTTTCCTAATTTGCTTGCACTTGGCGTCATGGTCTTTCTACTAGGGCTAGTGCCGGTTCTTGGAGTATTTGTTTCACTCATTCCGCTTTGTACAATCGCTTACAGTTTAGGAGGCGGTGTAAAAGTACTATCTGTGTTAATTATGGTGGTAGTACTTCACGCACTTGAAAGCTACGTATTAAATCCAAAGCTTATGTCATCTAAAACCAACTTGCCAACGTTCATTACGTTTATCATTTTAGTATTTGGTGAACATTTCTTGGGCGTATGGGGGCTGATCCTTGGTATTCCTATTTTTATTTTCTTTTTAGATTTAGTAGGAGTAGATTCAGCACAGCAACTGTCAAAAAAAGAAGAGACTGGAACAAAATGATTTTAGACGAGGTGAAAAACGAACCACTAATCAAGATGTTTGATTAGTGGTTCGTTTTTTTTGCTATGGTGAACGGAGGTTTCATCTGTTTTCGTTCCTTCTAGCAGTTGATTGGAGGGCAAGGCAAAGACTTCTGCGGGCTCAGCGCCCGCCCGCGGAAAGCGAAGCCTTGCATGGAAATCAACTGCGGTGTCATAAGCGGTTCAGCTCATGTATCTCATTTGTTTGTCTTTAGGTTGGATTCATTTAGTTATGTCCCGGTCTCTTTTTATGCATTATTAC
>ENA-ORXC01000133-ORXC01000133.1-marine-metagenome-genome-assembly--contig:-NODE-133-length-74357-cov-6.308441_pt1 | contig 74357 bp, 70 predicted proteins | sample MGYA00237865_ERZ511478 | MGnify/ENA metagenome assembly ERZ511478
GCCAAAAGTCCTGATGAGTTTTTTAAGGCTACGCATCGTAAGAAGTCTCCTAATGTGTGGATGCTTACGGGTAGTCTTATTATCTCGTGGATTTTTGCAAAGAGTATAACCAATGCTGCAAACTTAGGATTGAGTTTTGGGATTGTGGGTGGTGTGGCTTATGCTGGATATTACCTCTCGTTTGCTGTGGCTGGCATTATTATATACCAGATGCGCCTGCAAGGTGGATTTACAAGTATTCATCAGTTTTTGACTTCTCGATTTGGAAAAGGAGCGATGCGCTTATTTTCTGTATTGATTGCCATTCGGCTTTTTAATGAAGTGTGGAGTAACACGATGGTGATAGGCTCTTATTTTGGAGCAATGGGAAGTGCTCCCTACTATTGGGCAATTCTTGTATTTACCGCACTCACGCTGGCTTATGCACTTAAGGGAGGATTGAGCAGTTCTATCTTTACAGATGTGATACAGATGGGATTATTCTCTATACTGTTATGCGTGATATTATGGAGCATATTTTCTGTAGATGATTTTAGTGCGAAGGAAGCGGTGACTTCTGGAACGTGGAGTTTTGATCTTGGTCTTAATTTACTTTTTGCGGCACTATTACAGTCTTTCTCCTATCCCTTTCACGATCCTGTACTAACAGACAGAGCTTTTTTGAGTTCGCCAAAGGTGACTTTGCGTAGCTTTCTAATCGCCTCTGTGTTGGGAGCCGCCTGTATTATCTTATTTAGCGTTATAGGCGTGTATGCACAGTCACAAGGAATGGCAGGCCAAGCTGCGGTAGAGGTGGGCAAAGCCTTTGGTGTCCTTATTTTATTAGTCATTAATTTTATTATGATTACCTCGGCAGCATCAACGCTTGACAGTACGTTCTCTTCATTCTCAAAGCTCCTTGCGGTCGATTTGAAACTTGGCAAAAATCTTTCTTTCGGCAGATTATCTATGGCTGTAATTGCCATATTGGGAACCATTCCCGTATTTCTTAATGCCCAGATTTTGAGTGCAACAACCATATCTGGAACCATGGTGATTGGACTCACTCCGGTATTTTTATTTTGGCGAAAGCCAGCTCCAAAAATGAGTTATTATTTAAGTGTTATAACGGGTGTTATTTTTGGTTTTATAGTAGTTTTTGATGCATTACCAGCGTCATTACAATTTACAACAGGATACTCGGCAAGTTTGCTCTGGACCAACGTCTGGGGAATTCTAAGCTGTATCCTTTTATATTTGATACCTAGATGGATAAAAAGATAAAAAGACTAGGCACACTCACTGGTAAAGTATTGCTGTATGGCGGCGTGTATAGCAATCTACAGGCGCTAGAAAAGATAAAATCTATCGCAGAGGAACAAGGAATTGCTCCAGAAAATTGTATCTGCACTGGTGACATTGTAGGTTACTGCGCGCAACCAGAAGAAACAGTGCAACTCTTTAAAATATGGGGTACTCATAGTATTGCAGGGAATGTAGAAAAGCAACTCAGTGAAGGGGCAGAAGATTGTGGATGTGATTTTAAGGAGGGATCGCGTTGTGATGGTTTTAGCCAATTATGGTATCCTTATGCACAGAGCAAACTCTCCCAGAATTCGCTACAAACCCTAGCAGATCTTCCAGATCATATTACATTTGATTATGCAGGTAAAAAGGTAATGGTCGTTCATGGCTCTTACCATCATATTTCAGAATTTATATTTAAGTCTACACCATGGGACATAAAGGAATCAAATTTTAATAGTACTAAGAGTGATGTAATTATTGCAGGACATTGTGGACTTCCTTTTCATAATGAACATAACAATACACTCTGGCTCAATCCTGGGGTGGTAGGAATGCCTGCAAATGATGGTACAACAGAAGTGTGGTATGCAATGCTAGATGATACATCTGGAAAACTTAACTTTGAACATCATACCTTTGCATATAATCACAAGCTAACGAGCCAGTTAATGCAAAACGGGTTGCTTCCAGAAGAGTATGCCCGCACCATTATCACAGGTTTATGGGACAACACAGAGATTTTACCACCAGTAGAAAGTGGATTACAAGGATTTGGTATTAAATTATAAACACCTATTATCAAACAGTTAACCTACATATTGTTATTTCTCACCACAGCGGCTAGCTGGGGCCAGACGGATATAGATGAGCTATTAAAGCAATATAACACACGATCTGTGCCTTATATTTCTGTACAACAACTCAAGATGGGCATGAGTGACTATTTAATTTTAGACACTCGTAAAAAGGAAGAGTATGACGTAAGTCACATCCCTGGTGCTATTTGGGTTTCGGAAAAAATGAATGATAGTAGATACGCTTTCGCGAAAGCAAAAAAAGATCAACCCATTGTCGTGTATTGCTCCGTAGGAATACGTTCTGAAGACTTTGGCGAGCAACTAGCAAAAAAAGGTTTTACAAATATCAAAAATCTCTACGGAAGCATATTTGCTTGGAAAGATGAAGGCTATGAACTCCAAAACAAGAAAAAACAACCCACAGACTCTGTGCACGTATTTTCTAAAGTATGGGGGAAATATTTGAAAACAGGAAACAAAGTATACTAACTATATGAATAAATATATACCTCTCATCTTTATAGGCCTTACCATTGGTGGTTTTGGACTACTTGCATATCACCTTACCAATGAGGCATCAGACTGGAAGGATTATCTCTCTAGCGCTCTTATTATTGTCGCAAACATAGGGATGTTTATTGCAGTTAAAAAAAGTGACCAGTGGACAAAAAAAGACGACGAATAATGACTAGAAAAAAAGTACTCCTCATCTTTATCGTACTCATCATACTCTTAATTATAGTTACTGTAAGTAAATTACAATTTGATAATTTAAGTTGGGGTAATAACTCGAGTATGTACCAGCAACTTATCGTAATGGCACTTATGCTATTTTATGTGATCATAAATTACAAAAAACTATAATGTCAAAAAATCTACTACTCATATTCACCAGAAATCCAGAGCTAGGCAAAGTAAAAAGCAGGCTAGCCAAAGGAGTAGGTGAACAACATGCGCTTGAGATTTACAAGAAATTACTGTCACACACTAAAGAGGTCGTAACCACTTTAAACTGTACAAAACGTGTAGGTTACTCTGTGCAAGTGCGTACAGATGATATCTGGGATAATGCTATTTTTGAAAAATTCCAACAAGAAGGTGAAGATCTAGGAGTACGCATGCACCATGCATTTGAGCAAGCTTTTTCTGATGGTTATGAGCATGTGCTCATCGTAGGGAGTGACCTCTTTGATCTTAGAGATAGCCATATTAATGAAGCCTTTGACGCTTTATATAGCCATGAAGCAGTAATAGGTCCTGCACAAGATGGCGGCTATTACTTATTAGGTATGAGCAAGCTTATTAAAGAAGTCTTTTATCATAAAGAATGGGGCGGTGAGACCGTATTTAAAAGCACTATGGATGATCTAGCAACGGTAAAAACGCACCAACTAGAAATTCTAAATGACATAGACTTTGCAGAGGATTTAAAACCATACCCTCAGTTTGCTCAGTATTTACAATAACAACAAAAACTAATACGTTTATTAAACATATTATGGAAAAATTTATAATAGAAACCGCCGAATATTTAAAAGATAAAGGATTTGAGAAGCCTGAAGTTGGCATCATTTTAGGCACAGGCCTTGGACAACTCATAGACCGTGTACAAATAGAGCATACTGCAAGCTATAATCATATTCCTAATTTTCCTACGGCAACAGTAGAGTTTCATACGGGTAAATTAATTTATGGCACACTAGAAGGTAAAAAAGTAATTATCATGCAAGGTCGCTTTCACGTGTATGAAGGCTACTCACTTACAGATGTCACTTACCCTGTGCGTGTAATGCATGCCTTAGGAATTAAACACCTACTTGTGTCTAATGCTTCTGGCGCTGTAAACCTAGACTTTAAAAAAGGAGAATTAATGCTCATAGAAGATCATATTAATCTTCAAGGAGGATCACCACTTGCTTTTAAAGGAGTTGAAAAAATGGGAGAACGTTTTGTAGACATGAGTGCTCCTTATGATAAAGCAATGAATAGCACTTTGCGCACTATTGCAAAGGAAAATAGCATCAACCTTCATGAAGGTGTGTATGCCTCTGTAGTAGGACCACAACTAGAAACTAGAGCAGAGTATCGCTATTTAAAAATCATAGGGGCAGATGCTGTAGGGATGAGCACAGTGCCAGAAATTATTGTTGCAAATCATTTAAATTTACCTGTGATTGCAGTTTCTGTTCTTACAGATGAGTGTGATCCAGATAACCTTAAACCAGTGAATATCCCTGAGATTATTGCCATGGCTGGAAAGGCAGAGCCAGAGATGATTACCCTCTTTACAGGACTGATTAAATCTTTATAAGATATGCTTTTGCAAAAGCATATCAACCCTAAATAAAATTAATACAATTACTAGATACTAGTAATTATAAAAACAAAGCACATGAGTTATCTAGACGCTACAAATGATCTTTACAAAGAAGCTGCACTTACACCAGATGTAGGGCTATGTTGCACCACAAACCCTATATGGGAATTACCAGGGTTAAAAATCCCTAAAATCATGCAGGAGATGAATTACGGCTGCGGAAGCACTGTAAACGCCCGTGATCTTACTAATGAGCCTAAGATGCTTTACGTAGGAGTAGGTGGTGGTATGGAACTCTTGCAGTTTTCTTACTTTAATCGTAATAAGGGCGGTGTAGTAGGTGTAGATGTAGTAGATGAAATGCTAGAGGCTTCTCGTAAAAACTTTGAAGAAGCAGAGAAGTTAAACCCATGGTTTAAAAGTGAGTTTGTAGATCTTCAAAAAGGAGATGCACTCAATCTTAATGTAGCAGATAACTCCATTGACGTAGCTGCTCAAAACTGCTTGTTCAACATCTTTAAAGCCGAAGATTTAAAACGCGCTATCGAAGAGATGTACCGCGTTCTTAAACCACACGGAAAACTTGTTATGAGTGATCCTACTTGTGAGCAAGAGATGAATGACACACTGCGCAATGATGACCGCTTACGTGCTTTATGTCTTTCTGGAAGTTTACCTATTGCAGCGTATGTGAAGGCACTTACAGATGTAGGTTTTGGAACCATCGAGATAAGAGCTCGCAAGCCTTATAGAATTTTAAATCCAGGTGCATATCCTACAGATGAGCTCATCTATATTGAGTCTATTGAAGTAGCAGCAATTAAGGATCCTATGCCTGCAGATGGCCCTTGTATTTTTACTGGTAAAGCTGCTATTTATTATGGTGAGGATAACCACTTTGATGACAAGCTAGGTCACATACTTATTAAAAACCAGCCACTAGCTATTTGTGATAAAACTGCTGGTGCTCTTGCAGCTTTAGGACGTGATGATATATTTATAAGTGAGTCTACTTACCATTATGATGGTGGAGGATGTTGTTAATCACTTTCTCTTAAAAATGGGATAGTTATAGGTAGTAAACTCTAATGAAACCTTGTAAGGATCATACTAAAGGCGCAACTAAGGTTGTGCCTTTTGATTGTTGTAAATTTGTAATAATGAGGTAGTAATGCTACTATCGAGGCAATGACTTTATACTATGCGCAAATACCTAGACACCTTTTTACAATCGTACTCCGACTATTGGGGTTACTTTAAGCGTGAGATTTTCTTTGAGAATAACTGGGATAATTATTTCTGGGGATTAATCATTGTGTCACTAGTAGTCTGGGGATTAGAAATTGCATTCCCATGGCGTAAGAATCAAAAGATCTTCCGCAAAGATTTCTGGATGGACTTATTTTATATGTTCTTTAATTTCTTTTTACTCAATCTCATTGTCTTTATTGCACTTACTAACACGGCAGCACTATTTTTTGATGATATATTAAGCATAGCAGGATTGGCACTCAGTGACTTTCGGCTTTTTGATGTAAACACGCTTCCCTTTGGCGTAGGGCTACTTATCTTTTTTATCATATCAGATTTTGTACAATGGAACACGCACAGAATATTGCATAGAGTTCCATTTTTATGGAATTTTCATAAAGTACATCACTCTACAAAGGAAATGGCCTTTGCTGCACAGATGCGCTATCACTGGGTAGAACCTATTATGTATAAGTCTTTTTTATATATTCCTATTGCCATTATAGGAGGATTTGACCTCGCTTATGTGGCCATCATACATTTTACAGCACTTACTGTGGGCCACCTCAACCATGCAAACATAGGCTGGGATTATGGACCACTTAAGTATATCCTCAACAACCCAAAGATGCATATATGGCATCACGCAAAAGAGTTACCAGAACGTGTAAAGTATGGTGTAAACTTTGGACTAACGTTGAGTGTATGGGATTACCTTTTTGGAACAAGTCATGTTCCCCGTGATGGGCGTGATATAGCATTAGGGTTTGATGGTGATGAAACATTTCCAACAGATTTTGTAGGTCAAATCACTTACCCGCTTTCTGAAAAAGAAAAATAACTTGTTGCACACGCTTTCGCGAAAGCGAACTAACCTTAAAAAAATTACTGATGTATAAATTATCACTTTTAGTACTGAGCCTTACCATACTTACTGCTTGTAACACTACAAAAAACGTAGCAAGCCCTGCACCTACTCCTCTTCCCGAAGTAACTGCCGAAACTAGTGCTCCCATGCAGCAAGGTACTACTATCGAGATTGAAGAAATTGAAGAAGAAATAACCGTAGTAGAAGCTGAGGAAGTTGCTGTTTATGACAATGAGCCAAAAGAGGTTGTGGAGGTTGAGATAATAGCATCACCTTTAGGTTTTAATCATGAAGCCTTAGACGCCATGTTAAAAAAGTACGTTTCTAAAGAAGGAAATGTAAACTACAGCGGTATCAAATCTAACTGGAGTAGTCTACGTGCATATATTGCTTCCCTAGGACAAAATATGCCTACAGATGCTTGGTCACAAGAAGAAAAACTATCCTACTGGATGAATGCTTATAATGCGATGACTATAGATCTTATATTGCGCAACTATCCCCTTGAGAGTATTAAAGATATTAAAGACCCATGGGATCAACGCTTCTGGAAGCTAGGAGAAAAATGGTATAATCTCAATGAGATTGAACATGAGATTTTACGTAAGATGGGAGATGCTCGTATACACTTTGGGATTAACTGTGCCTCTTATTCTTGCCCACCATTACTTAATGAGGCATTTACGGCTAGTAAGGTAGACGCACAATTAGATATGCTTTCTCGTAAATTTATAAATGACGCTACACGCAACACGATTACAAATGACCGTGTAGATGTCTCAAAAATATTTACTTGGTTTGCAAAAGATTTTAAAACAGATGGGTCGCTTATAGATTTCTTAAATCGTTATGCAACAACTTCAATTTCTGAGAATGCAAAAGTGCGTTATCGTGATTACGACTGGACATTGAATAAGTAGTAATGTTTTCATAAAACTTGCTTAAGTATGCGTTAACAGTTGCTGGTTTTGCTTTCGCAAAAGCGATATTGAACACTTAATGAGATACATTATGAAAAACTTCTTACGATTACTTGCCATAAGTGCTTTTGCCATGATGCTGCAAAGTTGCGCTACGCTGGCTGCGGGCGGAATTACAAGCCAAGGACAGCCTACAAAAAAAGTAGAAGGCACGCTTACCTCAACCACTGCAAACTCTCGCGTGAATGTAGATCATAGCGCATGGGATAAGCTTCTCAAAAAGCATGTGGACGTTAAAGGAATGGTAGATTACAAAGGATTTGCAAAAGATCAAGAATTACTCAACGCTTACTTAGATAAACTGGCAAGCCTTGATCCTAGTAATGATTGGAGTGTTCAAGAATTACTGGCTTATTACATTAATATTTATAATGCATACACTGTAGATCAAATTCTAAAGAACCCTACAGTATCTAGTATAAAAGAAATAGATGGTGTATGGATCAAGGGAATTGTAACTGTACAAAACCGTAAGCTCTCCCTAGGAGGTATTGAAAATGGAATACTCCGTAAGATGAACGAACCTAGAATACATTTTGCAATTAATTGTGCCTCCATTTCTTGCCCAGCATTACTGAGAGAAGCTTATACTGCGGGTAAAATAAACGAACAGCTAGAAAGAGCTACTGATGGTTTTATAAATAGTGATAAGAATACCATTAAAGCAAATAAAGCCGAATTATCATCTATTTTCAAATTTTATACAAAGGATTTTTATGTAGACCCTAGCAAAAGTTTAATTCCTTACATTAATAAATATGCTAAAACACCGGTAAATAGCAATGCTCCTATTACCTTTAAAGCGTATGACTGGGGTTTAAATAAACAGCAATAGAGAGAACCATCATTACTCTTTTTCCGTAGATTTGGGTACCTTAAATCATTTAATGAAGCCTTCTATTTCGATTGTTATACCGGTACTCAATGAATCTGCAACGATTATTAAACTACTAGCGCACTTAAAAGAGCAGGCATCTTCTTACGATTATGTAAAGCAAATAATCGTTGCAGATGGAGGTAGCGTGGATAACACTTACCATCTAGCAAGGAGTTATAGCGAGCATAACCCTCAAGTTACAGTTATAAAGTCTGTAAAGGGTAGAGCTAGACAAATGAATACAGGAGCAACCATCGCAACAAGCTCAATTCTCTATTTCTTACATGCAGATTCTTATCCCCCACAAGATTATGATAAGCATATTGTAAATCAAGTTATAGCTGGAAATCCTGCTGGATGTTTTAAAATGAAATTTGACTCAAACCACTGGTGGTTACGTATGGCTGGGTGGTTTACTCAATTTAAATGGAGAGCCTGTAGAGGAGGTGATCAAAGCCAGTTTATTACTGCTCATTTATTTAAGGAATTAGGAACGTTTGATGAGCGCTTTATTATTTATGAGGATAATGATCTCATTAATAAATTATATGTAAAACGTTCATTTGTGGTAATTCAAGAATGGCTTACTACCTCTGCTAGACGTTATGATGAAAATGGAGTGTGGAAGCTACAATTTCACTTCTGGTCTATTTATGTGCGTAAATGGTTTGGAGCAAGTGCAGAGGATTTGCATAAGTATTACCTTAAGAAGATTTCTTAAATGTTACCCTTACTTGACTCTTGATTCTTTTAGAATATCTAAATTTTATAGAAACTAGTTCAACGCTTATTCTTAGATCATTAACTCATTATATTTTGTTGAGTAACTACTCAAAAATCACTCTTCCCGTAAAAAATGCAGTTACATCTACAACCGGTGGATTACTAGTTAATATTAAATTACCAGTACTCCTCAGTTCTCCTGTGATAGACGATTGCGGCGCGATTAACACATCATTTGTCCCGCGATGAAAGATAGTCACGTTCTGGACTGCTAGATCATTAAGAGGAAGTCTACTATCTCCTTCTAAGAGATTTATATCTAGATTAGTTACCGCACCTCTTATAAAAAAATTTGATAGGCCATTGCTTTGAAGCAGTACATCTTGTGCATCTAGTTCCATATCAAAATCACCGCTTTTATGAAAAAAATCTTCTTCTACAAGATCATCAGACACTAATCGTAATGATTCCCAGCTTATTAAGCCATCTCCCATAACAGTCCTACCGCTACTATTTCTTACCTGGCGTATAGAGGGATGTGACACTCTTAAAATAGAAGTATCATAATCTCTTACGAGATTACAAGAGGCATTATTTTTTATAATGAGTGTATTATTAGTTACAAATACTTCAAAATCTTCAAGCAAGTTTTCTCCAGTCTCCAGTATCACAGAAACTACTGGCGCATCTTTTACAATTAACTGAACGCGCTCATAAACAATGATACTATCAAAACTAGCTAGTTCATATTCCTCAGTGATCATCTTCCCGTCTGTTTTAAGACAAGTCAATGTGTTATCTGTATCACATGATAGATGACATATCATCATCAAAGATAGAAACATTACGGTTATATATGTGTTTTTCATCTTTAAAATCTATATCCTATTCCAAATTCTACAGCCTCTGCTTTTGCTCCGTGTGCTTTAACAACCATGCTCCCTGAGAGGCGATCTCCAAAGGTTCTCTTAAGACCTAGCCTATTATAAAACCTTCCTTCAAAATCGTATGGATAATACACGTAATACCCTAATTGTGACACAAAAGAAAGTTCATTAAAATGAAGCTCGTGCCCTATAAAAACACCGAGTCGTTTCCAGTCTTCATCACCTGTTACATCACCGTCTGGAAAAGCGATAGATTCATAACGTATAAGCTCTTTTAAAAAATTTGCAAAAAAAGCATCAACTCCAGCTGTAAAGCTTGACTTATGATTAATACGCTTATCTACAAACGCGCTTAAGGTTAAAAATCCATATCGAGGCGAGTTATTTATATCGCTTTGGTTTGCACCACCCCGCACCACTATATTATAATGAATAGGCTCTGAGTATGCTGTCTTTTCTCCTAGAGGGATGTACTCTGGAAACTCATCTGCCTTTGGAAAATAATTTATACCTGCTGTAAATGCCCAAGTATTTGTAGAATTATTAGGCGCTTTTAAGTTTGCATTACTATAATGTATGATAGTAACTCCAGCGTGAACACCTATGTTCTTATAGATATTATCTTGTTTAAAACCAAATTTGAGCATAGTACTACTCAACACTGTTGTACCGTAGGCGTTATTTTTAAAGTTTGTAACTCTGTCATACGGATTAGTAGCTATTGCAATTCCTTGACCTATTCTAAGCTGTAATCTACGTTTCCAGTAGTAAAAATTATAGTGTGCATAGCCACTATATAATTCTCCTAGACTTTCATTTTTCATGTCTTGATAAACAAAAGTATATCCTACATCTGGAAAATTATAGCGTCGTTCCCATGGCTCATAACCATACGTTTTTCTATTGTAAGCGAGCATAATCCCTTCAGGATGCTCTGTGATAAGATGAGAAATATCTGGATTATGTTCTAAAAGAGTACCGTAAAAAAAATCTGCTTCAAGATCAAAAGGTCGTACTTTTTGCTCTTGCGCACTTACTATCATTGTAAGTATAAAAAGAAATACGCTGCCTAGGTGGCGCAAGTAATTCATAACAGTCTTTAGTTAGTCTGTGAACTTACGAAAATTTGATCATGGAGGTTTGATTTTGTTTCTATTTAAAATTAAAAAAGATAATCTCGCTTTCGCGAAAGCGTAACCACATTAACCAAGGTTAAAATCACAGGTCATACTGACGCTATTTAAAAGCATTACAATACACTTTACAATGCCACTAAAACAAAAAAGGATGCATAATGTGCATCCCTTCTCACCACTTCTTACATTTTTATTTACTATTAACATAAAAGGCATGTATAATGCCTGGAATGATACCTAGTATTGTTAAAATGATATTTATTATTAAGTCTTTACCAACGCCCTTATTTAATGCTACGGCAAGAGGTGGAAATACAAGACTTAAAATAATCGTTAAAATTGACATCTTTCTAAATTTTTTGGTTTGTTTAAAAATATTGAATCTTACAATAAGAGAACGTTAAGTCCATACTAATTGAGAATCAATTAACTAAGTATATAAATTTATGTAAGATTTTTCTTATTAAGTGATTATATACAACACGATTAAATGCGTTTTTTTGTATATTGCACATCAACTAAGTATTGCAATGACAAGATTTACTTTTTCTTTGATATTTATCTTATGGAGTTACTTTATTACTGCCCAAACTAATAACCTACAAATTAAAGAGGAACTAAAAGCTCTTGTAGACTCTTCTATAATATATTATGAGAGCAGTAACTACAGTAAGTCTCTAGAACATAATATTAAAATTATTGAGACGGCAAAAAAAATTAATGATACTTTTTATTTACAAAGAGGCTATCGTTTTCTAGGTTATGATTATTTAATTCTAAAGGATACCACTCAAGCTCGTAAAAGCTTTGAGAAGTCACAGCAATATGCAGGTACAATACAAGATAGTGTAGGTCTAGGGCTCACCTACATGGATCTCGCAAATATATATGGATATTCAAAAAATTCCTTAAATAAAGCTCTTGAGTATCATAATAGATCTATTGATATATTTAAGATTGTAAAAGATACCTTTAATTTAAGTAATGCATACTTTAATACCGTGCTCACTTTACATGAGCATAAACGATATGATGCGTCGTTAGACTATCTTAAAGAAGTAGATAAATTACAGCACTATCTCTCTTACGGCATTAGAGCAAATATCCAAAACCAATGGGCACTGTATTACTTACATGAGAATAACTACAAAAAAGCAGATTATTATCTGTCAAAAATTTTACAGGATACATTATTACAAAAATCTAAAATTGAGCTTGCAGATGCGTACCTCAATTACAGCTCAAGTCTTTACCGCCAAAAAAGATATAAAGAAGCTTATGAACATAACGTCATATACCATGATTTATATAAGCAAAGTATAGATATTTATGAAAACGAAGCTTTACAAGAAATAGCTGCAAATTTTCAAGCAGCAGAATATGATAAAGATATTGAGAGTAAAGAACTAAAAAATCGATTAGAAACAGAGATTGTAAAAAGTAGGATTAATTGGAATAAATTTCTCATCGTTGTTACTGCATCAAGTATCCTTCTTTTAATATTACTTTACAGAATGTATAGGATTAAGAGAGATTATGTAAAAAGTCTTACTGAAAAAAACATAGAGTATCTTACTGCAAAAAATGAATCTGAGGAATCTTCTAAAGCTAAAACTGCATTTTTCTCCACAGTAAGTCATGAGCTTAGAACACCATTATATGGAGTAATAGGATTGAGCACTATACTCATGGATGATCCTTCATTAAAGTCGCATCAACAAGATCTAAAGTCTCTAAAATTCTCGGCAGATTATTTACTCGCTCTTATTAACGATGTTCTTCAAATAAATAAGTTAGACGCAAATACCATTGAAGAAAACAATGAAATATTTAATATAAGAGAGTTTATTAAAAACATCATGACCTCTTTTGAATATATGCGCCAGCAAAACAAGAATAATATTCATGTAAATATCGATAAAAATGTACCTCAATTTCTTAAAGGTGATGCTACCAGGCTCTCTCAAATATTAATGAATCTAGTAGGGAATGCCTGTAAATTTACAGAAAACGGGGATATCCATATCATTCTAGAAGCGTCTGATGTAAATGAGGAAAGAGCAAATATTCATTTTACAATACAAGATACTGGAATAGGGATACCTCTTGAAAAACAACAGAGTATCTTTGACGAGTTTTCTCAAGTAAACTCTAGACATTACACCTATCAAGGCACAGGATTAGGGCTTCCTATAGTAAAAAAACTACTGGCTCTTTCTGGATCAGATATACATGTATCAAGTAAAGAAGGTCAAGGCTCTACGTTTTTCTTTACGCTGGCTTTTGAGTCATCTAATAAAGCGTCTATAGTAAATCCAGTAGTAATAGTAGATAATGAACACCTCAAACATAAGCGTATTCTTATCGTAGATGATAATCGTATCAATCAAATTGTAACTAAAAAAATACTCGAAAAATTAGAAGTAGTATGTAGTATTGCAAATAATGGTCAAGAAGCGGTAGACAGTGCTAGAGATCATAAATATGACCTTATTCTCATGGATATAAACATGCCAGTTAAGGATGGTCTAGAGGCCACTAAAGAGATAAGGCTCTTTGATCAAAACATCCCTATTATAGCACTTACAGCGGTAGAAGTAAAGGAAATGCGTTCTAAAATTTATAATGCGGGCCTTACTGATATTATTGTAAAACCGTATGATATTACCATTTTTAAACGCACCATCCTACGCAACTTGCAGCAAGTATATGTTAATCAATCTTACTCTGCTACAACATAACATGAAACACATAATCGTACTACATCAGTATCTATTAAAAATACTGCCCCACACCAAAAACAAAGCCGCTGGTAGCATTAGGCGTTATTCCATATCCATAATCAATACGAAAAGTAGCATTAAAGATTTTTTTGTGAGTGAAGCGTAGTCCTAGCCCTGGATAGATACGCACATTCTGATCGTCACCAAAATCATCAAAATCCCCACCGGGATTTCTCCATGAACCCGCATCTATAAATGCATTTCCTTGTACAGTAAATTTTTCTTTATCTACAAATGTATATCTATACTCTGTGTTAATAACAACAACTCCTGTACCTCTATCGATGGTGTTACCCACCCCACGTATATTTAAATTATTATCTACAGAAAATGGTGCAAACGGCGAGTCTGCATTAGAAGCTAGTCCTACACGTAGCCTGTTTGCCCAGTTACCCTTATCGCCTACTCTTGTAAAATATTGAAAATCATTCCACCAGATAGTAAAGTCTGGTAGCGTAGGATCATTTGCCGTTACATGTTGTATATTAAAAGTACTTTTAAAGCCAGATATGTACTGATAATAATAATCTAAGGCGTTGTACTCATAAATCCCTTTTAAAAGGACCTTATCCACATTAAAACGTTGAGGAACCTCTGGTGATGTAGCACCTGCAAGATATTCATACTCTTCATTAAATAAATTAAGACCGCCTTCTACCCTATGTTTAAAATTAAAAGCATAAAGACCCAGCACCTCAAAAGAAGTATTACTATACCTGTAATCTGCCGTGCCTTGATTTAAAAACACGGGCTCCTGGGTAGTTAATCGTTGTGCATTTATAGCAACTCCTACTTTATTATTAAATAAGAATGGAATTCTCAAATTTACTCCATAAGAATCAAAAATATCACGTTGATAAAATCCTCCAAAAGCGATATTACGACCTAAGGCGTTAAATTCATAAAGACCTATTCTAAAGGCAAACTCGTCATCATTTGTAGTATAGATATTGAGCTGTGGGTTTATAGTAATATTTTCTTCAATAAAATAAAATACCTTATAGCTATTATCTTGTGATGAAAATACTTGATAATATGCATGTCTCACTGCTGGCAATCTTTTGAGACGTATGATATCATTGTCTAGCGTGGTAGAATCTAAAGGAGTTTCTACTCGTACATCACTTATGAGTTTTATAAATGATGTCTTAAGCCTTTTGTTACCTTCTATAGTAATATCTTCTACAAGACCACGTTGCGCTTTACCTATAAAGCAGCACAACAGTAATAGAATAAATAACCAACTGTGGTTCATGTAGTATAAAATTTACTAAATCCTAAAAAATGTAAATTATCCTAACGATAATAGCCCATTAAAAATACTGGCCTATCCCAAAAACGAGACCGCTGTTTTGAGTAGCGCCCAGCCCTACACCATAATCTAGTCTAATTACAGCGTTAAAGATACGCTTATGAATAAAACGAACTCCTAGTCCAGAGTATAATTCTATATTATTTATACTAGCTAGATCGTCAAGGCCCTCTCTGGGATTACGTATAGATCCTCCATCTACAAATGCGTTACCCTGAAGCACAAACCAATCTTTTTCTATAAGCGTGTGCCTGTACTCTGTATTTACAAAAACAAAAGAAGTACCCCTGTCTATATCATTACCAGCACCTCTAAGGTTAAATTGATTGTCAATAGTAAAAGGAGCAAACTCAGACTCATTAAAGGATGCATATCCCACTTGTAACCTACTTGCCCAGTTACCCTTCTTGCCTACCCTTTTAAAATATTCTGTTGCGTTTTGTGCTACTAGCCCTTCTTCTAGAAGACCATCACCACCTATAATGTAGCGCACGTCAAGTAAATTGCGCAATCCCTCTACATACTGATACGTGATATTTAAAAAATTTCTTTCATACTCGCCACGTAAGAACACTTTATTTGCATTAAGCGACCCAGGTAATGTATTTTGCACCTCTGTATCATCTATATCATAAGCTTCCTTATAAACTCTTACACCTAGCTCTGCTTTGTTATGAAAGTCTATTTCATATAATCCATAAAGCTCTGCACCCACGTCATCCTTTTTATAATTTATAGCAGCTTCATTCACATAAATAGGCTCAAAAGTCACGTTCTGAATATAATTAACTCCTAAGCCTAATTTATTGGTAAATAAAAATGGAGCTTCCCAGAAGGCACCGTAAGAATCAAAAACATCTCGTTGATAAAAACCACCTAGAATCTGGCTCTGTCCTAAAAAGTTAAACTCAAATGCGCTTACGCGAAAGGCAAAACTTCCATCATTTGCCTCAGAGACGCGCAACCCAGGAATGATTGTAAAATTTTCGACTATTTTGTAGGTAAGTATGCGCGTACTATCTGATGTTACTGTTTGTACAACGGTCGCATTTGCCACCGCTGGTAGTCTATTTAAACGTTCAATATCTGTAGCTACTTTAAGAGAATCATACTCAGTTTGAGTTTTCATCTTAATGAGTCGTCTCAATAAAGACTCGTCTACACGCTTTAACCCTTCAAAGGTTATCTCTTTCACAATAGGTTCTTGTGCAAATAGAAATGAGGTCATTAGTAAAGCGCAGGTAAGGGCAAGGTATTTCATAAAGGTAATTTCTGTATTAGAAATGTTGGTCGAAAGTATTCTTCAATCATTGCGCACCAAGTCTCTTTTTACTTTGATAATTAGCTATTCTACTAGGCTATATTTCCCATAATGCTTCCTTATGACTGCCTCAGCTGGTTTATTTTGAGGTGTAAATTGATTATTTTCTGGACCTCCTACTTCATTATGTTTTATAAACCACTTCCATATAAAACCTCCTGCCATCCACTCCTCATCCCATAATGTATCAAAGAGTGCTTGAGTAGCCTGCGCTTGACCCTCTAAGTTTACATTAGTCATAGACCTATCTGCTTTCCAAGGTTCTTTACCCGTATAATCTACAGAGCGATATCCAAATTCTGTAAAAATCACTTTACGATCTTGCGCTTTCGCGAAAGCGGACATCTCCTCTTTCCAGCGTTGCCATCCAGCTACAGCACATGCTACAGAAGGCGTTTGCTCCTCGCACACGGGAAAATATGCATCGACCCCTATATAGTCTAGCTCATTCCAAAAGGATATTTTTTTATACTCATCCCAGTTTGCTGCATACGTGAGTTTACCTCTATATACTTTTCTTACATCAATAATAAGTTGCGACCAAAAGTCTGGCCGGTTCATTACAAACTGCTCTAATTCTGTCCCTATGCAAAAAATAGCAGCTCCTTCCTCTTGTGCTAGTGTGGCATAATCCATTATAAAATCGCGATAAGAGGTTTCTAGTGCCATCCACGCTGCTTCTGTTTCCATCTTAAGGTAACCGGTAAACTCACCATTGCGTATCCATATTTGAGGTTTTACCATCACCTTTACGCCACCTTTGTGTAGCTCTGTAACATAATTGCGACCACCCTCTCTAGTCTCTCCGTACCACTGCCTGTCTGTATTGTAAATAATTTGTGGTTGATCTACTTGTGGCACAAAGCCAAAGGGCATTACAGCAGCATAGTTTGCATGTATGAGCCGCACAGGACGTACATGACTACTATCTACAGGGTTGCGATTTGCAACAAAACTCACACCGTTTATTTTCTTTTCTTGCGCTTTTTGAGCAGTACATCCTTGTAAAAAAATTAATAAAAAGAGGCAGTATATGTATTTTTTCATTTACTCAATTTTAATTTTAAAGATATGTGTTTATAATTAACATGTTACTATGCATAATAAATAGCCGCATCTAGCATGCCACTTAACATCAATAAACTTAAAACAATAAGACCTCAAGAGTATATAACTCTTAAGGTCTTACATGGTGTGCTGCATTCTTACTGTAGTTAACATAGATAAGATTACAATCGCACATATAGCGTGCTTAGATTAAGGAAATCTAAGCGCTCTAGGTATATGTTAAAAAACAGCTCTCAACCCTAAGTTAAAGGTTTGTCCTAATCCAGTGTCGTTTCCTCTTACAAAATTGGTATACAACGCCTCGAGGTTAAGAGCATCTGTGAGTTGATATTTTGCTCCACCACCTACAGCAGTAAAGTCTTGTGAAAATTCATTCCCTAAGTCAATGAGTTGTGAGTGCTGCACAAGCCCAAGAACTGTAAAAGTCGAGCTTGGAAAATAACTCAAAAATAATCCTGGTGTAAGACGCAAACTATCATTTGCAAAACTATCCTCATCATCTCCAAAGTTGAGCTCTGAGTTCAAATCTGCAAATAGTTGCCAGTCTCCACCTGCAAAGGTATGGTCTAAGAAAAATCTGTTTTGCCATGTAAATCCTTTTTGATCAAGAAAAACACCTTCTTCGATCTCATTATCTACAAGAGGAATAAAAAAGGAACTTTGGATAGAAAAGTTATTTACCGTTTTAAAAGGAACAAATTTTACAGAAGGAGCAATAGAGGTAAGACCACTACGAGCGGTCCCTCGCTCACCATCAAATTGAAAAACTTCAAAAACACCACGTCCTCCTATAGTACTAGATCTTGCCTCTAATATGAGCCCTACATTTACACGATTACTATTTGACACACCCGTATATATTTCAAGTGTTGAGGTAAAGAAATTATTCCTTGGGATATCGCGATCCTCTCCATTTGCTCCAAAGGTATCCTTAGTCTCTGTATAGAGATTATTAAACCACTTGATGTCAAACTGTCCTTTTGATATAAGCTTAGACGGAGTAAGTGTTTGTATTACAGACCCACCTGTTTCTGTATTTTCTAGATCATCTTGTGCAAAGGAAGTAACGGTAATGAGGCATAATGCCGCAAGTAGAAATGTTTTTTTCATGATAGTTATTTTAGCTATTTATTTGTGCGTCGCACACCAGATATTGGGGTTATCATGTTATCTGGTGAGAACGTCTTTTATGATAATATGCATCTAGCTCGACACCTATCGAGCGCTTTTAAGAAATGAAAAACTAGTAAAGAATAAATTTGTTTATATCTAGTAACAAGTAGTTACTCCATGATAATTATTTTGTATCGTTAAGTGTCCAGTCATAAGGATAGTAAGAAAGCTTTGCGTTACTTGGTATTGCTTCCTTGCGATATTTATTTAAGAAATCTATTTCTGTTCCCTTACGTATAAAGTCTTCTTTGTACCATTCAAAAATTTGAGAAATTTGCACCTTTTTTCCACTCACTTTAATAAAGTTAGGGTTATTAACGGCTATAGTAGTCTGGCGTTGCAATTGCTCTTTTAACTTTGCTGGTGTGTATGCCTCGTTTATAATAGGAGGGCATCCTAAACCAGCACACACTAATACAAAGTGAAAACGAGGTTCATCTGGAAATACTGCACGTAACTTTTTATTCTCTATATCATTTAAAGTAATTTTTGACCCTCCCAATAGATAGGTATTTTTATCAAAAAAGCCTTTGATAGATAGTGGTTGTTTTACCGGATATTTTTTAATAATCCCTTTTATGACTGCAAGGTTATAAGCATTAATCCAGAATGCTTGGTAAGTAGCTGCATCAGATTTACTTACAGATATAGATGCTGCATTTTCTAGTAGCTTGTCTAACGCTTGAGGATTTGCCTTTACTGCGGCATAATTCACAAGGCCATTTTTTACGTATGCTTTAAAAAAGGTATCGGCGTTAGTAAAAAATGAAGCCGTGTCTTGTGCATTCATTTGCACACTTGATAAAGTAATGACTAATAATAAAGCGAGGCTAGTAAGTGATTTCATAAGTAACATATTTTCTGCACAATGGGTCGAGCTCAACTATGGAGACTTACAACTCAATCATCAAAAAATTTAAAAAAAGTGAATAATCACCTAAGTGTAGTGCTTAAAAACTCCTTACGCATTCCTTTTACATTTAGATAAATTCTAAATAAACTGCATACCGTTAAGTTTACTATCTTTAAAACGACCCAAGGATATGTTACCCTATAGAAATTAAGTATTTGTATACTTGTTTAGACTACTATATGATTTCGCTTTTGCGAAAGGGAAACAAAACAAAAATTTTCGCGAAAGCGAAACAACCAACCATCTATTAATCTAGTTTTTACTGCGGTAAAAATTAAACGAAACCTACCATTATGCAAGAACACATTGTAATTATAGGAAACGGGATTTCTGGCGTTACTACAGCCAGGCACATCCGTAAAGCTTCTGATAAAAAAATCACCATCATATCTGCCGAAACTGATCATTTTTTTTCCCGTACCGCCCTTATGTATATCTACATGGGACACATGAAGTATGAGCATACAAAACCGTATGAAGATTATTTCTGGAAGAAAAACCGTATTGATCTTAAACGCGCTTTTGTAGAGACTATAGATCATGAGCACAAGCAACTACTACTTTCTGGTGGTGAGAAAATGAGTTATGATAAGCTGGTGCTTGCCGTGGGATCTACTCCTAATAAATTTGGCTGGCCAGGTCAAGATCTAGATGGAGTGCAAGGTTTATACTCAAAACAAGATCTAGATACCCTTGAAAAAAATGCGCCAAATAAAAAAGAATGTAAACGTGCTGTAATTGTGGGTGGCGGCCTTATAGGTATTGAGATGGTAGAGATGTTACTCACCCGTGATATCCCTGTCACTTTTCTAGTGCGAGAAGATAGTTTCTGGAATGGAGTACTCCCCAAAGGTGAAAGCGAGATGATTAACCGTCATATAAAAAGCCATCACGTAGATTTACGCTTAGGTGTTAATCTAGATAGTATTCTTGCAGATAATAATGGCAAAGTACGCGCAATCACTATAAAAGAAACTGGTGAAGAAATTTCTTGTAATGTGGTAGGTCTCACCGCTGGTGTATCTCCTAATGTCGCTTTCTTAAAAGATAGCGGGATTGAGTTAGGACGAGGTATCAAGGTGAACCCTATGCTGGAGACTAACATTAAAGACATATATGCCATAGGCGACTGTGCAGAGCAACATGAAGGTATAAACGGCCGTCGCCCTATAGAAGCCGTATGGTACACTGGCAGAATGATGGGAGAGGCGCTTGCTCAGACACTTACTGGAAAACCTACCGCATATAATCCTGGACACTGGTTTAATAGTGCAAAGTTTATGGATATTGAGTACCAGACCTATGGATGGGTATTTGCTAATCCTAAGGAAGGTAATACCCACTTCCACTGGATGCATAAGGATGATAATAAATGTATCACTATCGAGATGCAAGAAGGTACTCGTAAGTTTATAGGAATAAATAATTTTGGGATACGCCTACGTCATGAACTCTTTGACCGCTGGCTTACAGAGGGCAAAACTACAGATTATGTACTCGAGCATCTTAAAGACGCAAACTTTGATCCCGAACTATACAACCATTACGAACAAGAAATCTTAATCGAATATAACAAGCAATACGGAACCTCACTCGCACCTAAGAAAAAGAGCTGGAAAAGAATATTTGCATAACATACCTAACGACTTACATTTATGAAAATTATTAAAACCTTAGGCCTAGTTATCTTTCTTACCGGCCTTGCAATATGGACTGCTTCTGTGTTTATGGGAGGCTTTACATTACAACAAGAACAACTAGATGCCTTTATTTCTGAAAAAGGAATTAAGAGCGAACTCATCACAAAAAAGATAACAGAAGACGTAGTGGGCAAAACACTGGGCACATTTGCCTTTACAAGTGCAGTGCGCAATGCCCTTTCCGAAAATAACACCTATTATGACGCTCAGATAGCAAAGTATGACGCTGCAAAGGACTGGGATAAAAAAGGAGAGCAATATCAATACAGAATTAATGATAAAGATTTTCAATCCTTTAGCTTCTCTCTAGCAAAAAAAGCAGGAACAGGCTTTATTGTAGAAAATAAAGGACTCATGTGGTTCTTAACTTTTGGCTTAAGCATCCTAGGAGCGCTCATGTTTATTTTTCCTAACCTTGTTTTACTAGGTAAACCAGGGATCAAAAATGATCATGTATATCACGATAGCGCGACTAATCGTGGCTGGATTGCATGGTTAGTACTCGTATACCTCGTGCTTTTTTACTTAGTACTCTATTTTAATGCAGACTACGTAGTAAACTGGACATTTATTCTTGACCCTATAAGTAATGCGCTTAACGGTGGAGATGCCAGCCAGTGGTTTGTGTATGGCTTCTTATACTGTACCATTATGATTACCATGGCTGTGCGTATGTACATAAAGTACCGCCATAATAAATATCAGATTGTACGTACTACGTCTGTATTATTCTTCCAGATTGTATTTGCATTCCTTATTCCAGAGATCATGTCAAGCTTAGGAAAGCCCGGATATGATTTTAAAAATGCATTCCCACTTGACTATGATTTCTTTTTTGAGTGGAATTTACAGTCACTCACAGAAAGTGGTGGTTTAGGTATTTTTATTCTTGTTTGGGGAGTGGTACTTACACTCGTGATAGTACCAGTAATGGTATACTTCTTTGGAAAAAGATGGTACTGTAGTTGGGTTTGTGGTTGTGGTGGTCTTGCCGAAACTCTAGGTGATCCCTACCGCCAGCATTCTAATAAAACAATGAAAGCCTGGAAACTTGAGCGATGGCTCATTCATTCTGTGCTTGCATTCTCTCTCATGATGACATTAGTAACACTCTATTGCTACTTTACCGGAGCAGAATCACTATTAGGCATTAATACACAATGGATCAAAGACACCTACAGCTTCTTGATAGGTGCTTGGTTTGCAGGAGTAATCGGTACAGGGTTCTATCCTATTTTTGGTAACCGTGTGTGGTGTCGTTTTGGATGCCCACTAGCAGCATACTTAGGCTTTGTACAACGTTTTAAATCTCGTTTTAGAATCACTACAAACGGAGGACAATGTATCTCTTGTGGTAACTGTTCTACCTATTGTGAGCAAGGAATTGATGTACGTGCATATGCTCAGAAAGGAGAAAACATCGTACGTTCTAGTTGTGTAGGTTGTGGTGTATGTAGCGCTGTATGTCCTCGTGGCGTACTTAAACTAGAAAATGGTCCAGAAGCAGGTCGTATCAACCCTACACAAGTATTACTAGGTAATGATGTAGATCTTATGGACTATGTAAATAATGATCAAGACGTAGCGTAACTATCTTAGTACGCTTTCGCGAAAATGTGATACTTCAAAAACCACCTCAGGAAACTGTGGTGGTTTTTGGGTTTTAAACTGTGTGGAGAGCTTATTTCTGATAAGCTTACACACACTTTATTTCAAAAAATATCGCCATTCTGTGGAAATCCGTAAAATTAAAATACTAAGCTGTTGTATTTTCGGCGACTAGATACCTAATAGAAAAATAAAATCTAAAAAGAACAGCTACTCCATTGGAAAATTTTAACGAAGGAAATACACACGACGAATTCAAAAAAACAGTAATCAATTATAACGTTGATGCTATAAGACCAAATCTAAGAAGAGCAAAGCTCGCTCAGTTATTTATTTGGCTAGTTATGACACTTGATATCATCGCACTCATATCATCATATCTGCAATACAACCTTTTAAAGTCATTACAAAACAACGAGTATGTAAGTGAGCAAGCATTAAATGCAAATGACACTAGAGAACAAATTGTGGGTATTGTATACTCCATCATATTTATAACATCTGCAGTAACGTTTATTCAATGGTTTAGAAGAGCTTATTACAATCTTTCTATTAGAACAAAAACAAACCACACAGATGGATGGGCTGCAGGAAGTTGGTTTGTACCTATAATTTCACTGTATCGCCCGTATCAAATAATGAAAGAGATGTGGGATAAAACAACACGACTTATCAAAGAAAAAGAAGCTACTCATCTAGAAACCACCGCTACAGTTATTGGAGTTTGGTGGACGTTATGGATTATCTCTAACTACATTGGAAATTATGCACTTAAAAGTATCTTTAAAGAAGAAACTTTAGACACATTTTTAAACAGTACCGTTGCAGATATGGTCATGTCAATACTAGGAATACCACTAGCTATCGTGACAGTAACTATTATCAAAAACTATTCGTCCAAAGAAGAGAAAATTTCAAGTTTTGAAAAACAAGAATCTATGTAGTAAATAGCTTAAAATTAACGTAATCATGGATATCATCGCATTAGAAAAGAAACGACTAGAATGGTCTCTTAAAACATTTACGGAAGCCACCCCATTGGGATCGCTTGAGAAAGCTAAGGAAGAGATACGTGAAATAGAGGATGATATCACCAATAATATTAAAAATCCCGTGGAGTATGCAGATGTCATCATGTGCATATTTGATGTGGCAGCCAGAATGGGAATAAGTGCAGAAGAGGTAATGATAGCCTACGAAGAGAAACTTGCCATAAATATCAAGCGAACTTGGAAGAAAAATTCAAACAATAGTTATTCACACACAAAGTCATAAATAAAAACTTTTTTTACAAAAATAGCTCTTAATCAAGTAATTATCTTTATAAACAACAAAAATTAGAGAACTCTATATGTACTCTTAAACACAACATCATCCATCCCAATGTCAACCCTACCCCAACAACTAGAAAACCCTGTCTGGTATTCTTTACATGAAACACATAAAAAGTTTGCAGTTCCTTTTGATGGTGTTCTATTTTATAATCCAGCGATATGTACGTTTGGGGCTTTCTTTGATGAAGCAAAGACTGCAAGTGCTTCAAGAGCATATATAAAAACCAGGAAAGATTTCTTCTTCGTTACAGAAAACCAAACACCTATCATAGATGAAACCACAGTTATATTAGACAGAAAAATTGATGGTTGTCAGATGGTGTTAAAAGAATTAAGCGACCTTGTTATCAAAGAAAAGATCATATTATTAGACAAGTCATATATGGATGAGATTTATAAACTCATTTGGCTAGTAATGCCTGGTTTCTATCAGAAGCGAAGCTTTGAAATGGGTAATTATTATGGGATTATTAAAAACAAAAAACTAGTTGCCGTAGCTGGACAACGCATGCAAACCAATCTGTTTATAGAGATAAGCGCCGTAGTCACGCATCCAGATTATATTAAACAAGGACTGGCTAGTCAATTAATTGTGCACAACGCTAGAGAGATTTTAAAAGAAAACAAAACACCCATTTTACATACTAATAAAGGAAATCTTGCCATTCCATTGTATGAAAGATTAGGTTTTGAAATTACTAGAGACATGAACTGGTGGTTGTATCGTAACAAAGAATAAATGCTCTAAGAAAAATTTTTAAAAACACTGTTACATCAATCCTAGAGCTTGACTCCTATCAGTTAAATGATACACTCGCTTGTAGTGAACTATAATAAATAAGGCGCCACTTCTTTATCCTCGCAGACCACAAATAAAATGCTAGTTGCAATACCACTCAATAAATTAGAGCCTTCTAAGTATATATCTCTAAAGTAGTGTATATCATATTCAAGAGAATACTACACCATTCCTTAAATAACAAACAACACAAGTAAATTTTTACAATGACCGAATTAATACAACTTGGAAGAAAGAGAACAGTACTTATTTCCTTAAGTATTTTACTTGTTTCACTACATACTATCTATTTCTATAATGTAAATGTTTTAGAGATAGCACCTACAAAACTCCTTCAGCAATTCATACGCTTATTATTAACTATCGGATTATTGCTTATGGTTTACAAAGGAAAGAATTGGGCAAGAGTGACTGCAATCGTTCTATTTTCTTTTGGCATATTTGGTGCCATTTACGGCTTTATAATCACAGAGACCTATTTTATGAATAAAACACCCTTCCTAGTAATGATCTTCGTTTACGGAATGGCGGTTTACCATTTCAGCGTTGCAAAGAGCTTTAAAGCTTTTTTTGCATTTCAAAAAAGTAATACTACACAAGCTGCTGGCTTATATGAAAGACAGATGGAATTAGATAAGTTCTGGAATATTATTGAGACTAGTAATACTAAGTCTCCCGGAGATTATGAGCAGCAACAAGAGGAACTAAAAAAAGAATTACTTCTTCTCAATGCTCCAGAAATAGTAGCTTTTAATAACACGTTTAAATATCTAAGAGGAAGTATCTATAACTGGAACTTTTGGGCAGCTGCTTACATTATTAACGGAGGCTGCTCTGATGATTGCTTCTCAGACTTTAGAGGATGGTTAATAGGTAGAGGAAAACAAATTTTTGAAAATGCAATTCAAGATATTGAAAGCCTAGCGACTCTTGAAGACACAAATGACGGCGACTGGGAAGGCTTAAGTTACATCCCAAGTATAGCCTTTGAAGAGAAGACGGGAATAGATATGCCTGTAGGTACTAGAGAAAATATGATTATTACTGGCGAAGAATGGGATGAAGAAGGTGATGACTTAAAGATCAAATACCCTAAGCTATGGATGACTTTTGAAAGAAATTAAACATGTATAATTTCTTAACTCAAAAAACTATTGACCAAACCTGGTCTATCGCTATAAACTCTTTAATTTTCTAAAAAATTACTCATCTAATTTCCTTAGAGCATACCTGAAAAGCAAAGGAAGTAACGATTGTTTTTTCAATACATTAAATAGGCTTTAGAAGCGAGCTGGAGGATTCTTATGGTATATTTGCTTCCAATTTATAATAAACAAAAAAAATATGAATATTACTTTAGAACAAGCAGAAAGCGTAATCGCAGCGGCAAAACAAAAATCTATAGCAATTGAAACAAAAATGAATATTGCGATTGTAGATGCTGGAGCAAATTTAGTAGCATTTGGTCGTATGGATGGTGCTTGGTTAGGCTCGCTTGATATCTCTATCAAAAAAGCAAAGACTGCTCGTTTTTTTGATATGAATACTGGTATCATAGGTGAATTATCTCAACCAGGACAACCACTATTTAATATCGAACATTCAAATAATGGACTTATTACGTTTCCAGGAGGTGTACTCATTAAAAACGCAGCTGGCGAAATCATAGGGGCTATTGGAGTAAGTGGAAGCTCTGTCGAAAATGACCACATAGTGGCAGAAGCTGGAGCAAAAGCAATCTAGTAATAGCATTCATTCATGTAAAAGAGGGTAATTATAACTAATTACCCTCTTTGCATGTAAAACTAATACCTAACTCGTTTTGCTATACTTAAAACAATAGCTACGCTACAGCATCCTACAAAATAATATTTATCCCTATTAACAAGAACTTTATTAGTAATGATGTCGCGCAGTTGCTACCGCAATAACTATGTAAACAAGACGTATTCGGGTTTATACTGTACGCTACAACGTAAAACCGATTCTAATCCCACCCCATTTATAAGCGCTACCAGTCGCAAATTCCTTTGTGATTACTGAGCGAGTGTACTCAAAATAGAGGGTTTTTGTTTTAAGAATAAGTCCATAATTAAACTGTCCCGTTACTCTTTCTACATCTCCAGAAGCTATGGTATAAGGACTATCATGATTAATCAAACCTCCTTGTAATGTGGCATCATACCCTATAACACTCACCATGGGTGCGGCATAGGCATATAATTTGAAACCGCTACGATCTGATAGTGATGTAAATGCATTATTAATAATCCCAACCGTACTATTTAATCCTACGGAGCCATTGGTAAAAAGCGTTCCTACTTTTGCATGTGCACTCGCTTGAAGCGAAAATAGATTTTCATATCGCACTAGCTGCCTCTCGTATCCTACCTCATAATTGAGTACTACGTCATTTTTAATTTGGTTTTTCCACCCCAGCGGAATTTTATTTCCCGTGGCTTCATGAATCCCTCGTTGCATCTCCTCTCCAAAAGCTCCAGGACCTATAATTCCGATACTTAAACCACTACTAAATATACTTTTTGCAGAAACATTTACTGCAATCATAGAGCTCTTAAGCATTATTGCTGCAGCAAATGGCCTGTCGCCCACTTGTATTTCTGGTAGCTCATAGCGATTAGGCGTGAAGCCTATATGTTCTATAGATAATCCATAGCGACACTCCGTATTCTCTGGGATATAGAACAAAATATTGAGAGGATTTCCCGCTAAGACAGGTGCTACTAGCTCAACACTATAGCCTTGTGTGTAGTTTTCGTCTGTCGCAGCAAAATAATCATTATCATAACTAAATCTAAAGTAATGATCTGTATTAATTGCTCTATAAGAAGTGGTGTTATCAATTTTTTGACTCCAAGAGTACTGACTGGACAGCGATAATATAACTAGTAGACAATACAAATTCTTCATACTAAGTATACGAGAATCTAATACAAAAGGTTTTCAAACCTACTAGCTAAAATTGTATACAGAAATATTGTCTTGCAAGCCCGCTTTCGCGAAAGCGTAATAAATAATATATTGTGTAAAAAATTATAACAGATGACTACTTCACAATTAATAGGTATGCACTTACAGCAGTTCCTTACAGGTCCTAATCTTACAGGATCTCATGTGTCGCAATACCTAGATGATGTTTCTATAGAAGAAGCCACTACAAAACTCTATGGACTCAACAGTATAGCTCAGCTAGTATTTCATATTAATTATTACATACATGCTGTAGGAGACGTACTGGAAGGAAAACCTTTAGTTTCTAAAGATTCTTTGAGCTTTGACGCTCCCTTAATCACTACTAAAGCAGCATGGCAGTTACAAAAAGAACAGCTCTATGCGGCGACACATCGCTGTGCTCAACTAGCAGAAAATCTTCCTCAAGAAAAATTAAAAGAAGAATTTGCATTGAAAAAATATGGCAGTTATGAGCATAACTTAGTAGGCTTACTAGAACACTCACATTATCATTTTGGGCAAATGGTGATTATAAAAAAGATCGTACGTGCTCAAACAAGGTAGCATGGAGCTATAGATTACATCAAAAAAAAACTCCCAATATTTCTATTGAGAGTTATTATGCTATTCTTGTTCTTCTGGCAACATTACAAAGTCTTCCATAAACTTAGTGGTATAATTACCAGCTCTATAATCTGGATGATCCATCAATTGTCTGTGGAAGGGAATGGTAGTTTTAATACCTTCTATCACAAACTCATCAAGCGCACGTTTCATTTTATTAATTGCCTCTTCTCTAGTTTGCGCAGTAGTAATTAACTTTGCAATCATTGAGTCATAATTAGGAGGAATCATATAACCGCTATAAACGTGAGTATCTATACGTACTCCGTGACCTCCTGGTGCATGTAAATTAGTAATGCGCCCTGGTGATGGTCTAAAACCGTTATAAGGATCTTCTGCATTTATACGACACTCGATAGAGTGTAACTGTGGGTAATAATTCTTTCCTGATACTGGTACTCCAGCAGCAACAAGTATTTGCTCACGTATTAAATCGTAATCTACTACCTGCTCTGTAATAGGATGCTCTACTTGGATACGAGTGTTCATCTCCATGAAGTAGAAGTTGCGATGTTTATCTACAAGAAACTCAACCGTACCTGCTCCTTCATACTTGATATATTCGGCAGCTTTTACAGCAGCTTCTCCCATACGCTCACGTAGGTCATCTGTCATAAATGGTGACGGAGTCTCCTCAGTAAGTTTTTGGTGACGTCTTTGTACAGAGCAGTCTCTTTCAGAGAGGTGACACGCTTTACCGTTGCTATCTCCTACAATCTGGATTTCAATATGGCGTGGCTCTTCAATAAGCTTTTCCATATACATCCCGTCATTGCCAAATGCCGCAGCACTTTCTTGACGAGCACCTTCCCACGCTTTAAGAAGATCTTCTTTTTTCCATACCGCACGCATCCCTTTACCACCACCACCAGCAGTAGCTTTAAGCATTACAGGATAACCTGTTTCTATTGCTAGTTTCTGGCACTCTTCAAAATCTTTTATAATTCCGTCAGATCCAGGTACACATGGTACACCGGCTGCTTTCATTGTTTTCTTTGCAGTTGCCTTATCTCCCATTTTAGAAATCATCTCTGCAGATGCTCCTATAAATTTAATATCGTGCTCCTCACATATTTTTGAAAACTTTGCGTTCTCAGATAAGAAACCATATCCCGGGTGAATTGCGTCTGCATTTGTAATCTCTGCAGCAGCAATAACATTAGACATTTTAAGATAAGACTCTGCACTAGGCGCAGGTCCTATACATACGGCCTCATCTGCAAACTTCACGTGTAAACTCTCACGATCTGCAGTAGAGTATACCGCTACGGTTTTGATTCCCATCTCCTTACACGTGCGTATTACACGGAGTGCAATCTCACCACGATTTGCTATAAGTATCTTTTTAAACATAGTGTTTATTTTTTATTGTGGTACGTAAAAATGAGCAGTAAGATTACGCTTTCGCGAAAGCATACTACCACAATACCTCCTCAATGATTAAAATACCCGTAGGGGATTATGACGGATCTACCAAGAATAATGGTTGATCAAACTCTACAGGAGAAGAATCGTCTACAAGAATCTTTACGATTGTTCCAGATACTTCACTTTCGATCTCGTTAAAAAGCTTCATCGCTTCAATAACACAAAGTACATCTCCTTCTGAGATTTGTTTTCCTACCTCTACAAACATAGGCTTGTCTGGTGCAGGCTTTCTATAAAAAGTTCCGATAATAGGAGACTTTATAGTGATATATTTTGAATTGTCATCCTCTACTGGAGCAGCTGGTGCTACAGGAGCCGCTGCTTCTGGGGCAGGTGCTGCTGCTACTGGCGCTTGTGGAGCCATTTGCATTGCAGGCATTTGCTGTAAGAAAGTAGTAGGTGCCTTATCATCTTCGCCAGTCTTGATCGTGATTTTTACGTCATCCATTTCAAGTTTTACTTCGCTCGCGCCAGACTTTGCGACAAATCTGATCAGGTTTTGAATTTCTTTTAAATCCATAAGTGTTTGAATTTAGCTTGTTTAGTTTTAGTTGGAGTTATATGCCCACTTGAGGTAAATTGAACCCCAAGTGAATCCACCGCCAAAGGCAGCAAATACAATATTATCTCCTTTTTTTAGTTGGTTTTCGTAATCACTCATCAGCAAAGGTAAGGTTGCCGATGTGGTATTTCCATACCTATGTATATTAATCAGTACTTTATCATCATCAAGACCCATTCGTCTTGAAGTAGCATCTATAATACGCTTGTTTGCTTGATGCGCGATAAGGTAATCTACGTCATCGCCTGTGAGGTTATTACGCTTCATTATTTTATCACTTACATCTGCCATATTTGACACTGCAAATTTGAAAACAGTCTTTCCATCTTGAAAGACAGTGTGCTGTTTATTATCGATAGTTTCTTGTGAAGGAGGTAATATACTTCCTCCGGCATCAATTTTTAGATATTCTCTACCTATTCCATCAGACCTGAGGAGCTCATCTTGTAGCCCTAATCCCTCTTCATTAGGTTCAAACAAGACAGCACCAGCACCATCACCAAAGATGATACAAGTTGTTCGATCTGTATAGTCTATAATTGAGGACATTTTATCTGCCCCGATAAGAAGTATTTTTTTATAACGACCAGACTCTATATAACTTGCTGCTGTAGACATCCCGTAAAGGAAACTAGAACATGCAGCCGAAAGATCAAATGCAAATGCATTTACGGCTCCTATTTGAGTTGCAGTATATACTGCTGTGGATGCAACAGGCATATCTGGTGTCGCAGTCGCAACTATGACCATATCAATTTCTGAGGGGTCTAGTTGTCTTTTTGTAAGAAGGTCTTGGGCTGCCTTAATGGCTAGAAACGATGTTCCCTTTCCCTTTTCCTTGAGGATTCTACGTTCTTTAATACCTGTGCGTGAAGTAATCCACTCATCATTAGTATCTACCATGCCTGCCAGTATTTCATTGGTCAAGACATAGTCTGGAACGTAAGCGCCTACAGCTGTAATTGCCGCTGAGATTTTACTCATTTGTTTCAGTTAGGTTTTTTCGGAAATTGACGATTATAGCCAAAAACGAGACGAAAAATACTAAAAATTGATCAAAACTAGCCTACAATTAACTTTTTTTGGACAATTCTGAGCATAAAAAAAACTCTCACATCGTGAGAGTTCTATTTTATAAAAGTGATGCTTATGCCTCTACTTCTTCCGTTTTATCAATAACTACTTGACCTCTATAGTATAACTTACCTTCAAACCAGTGTGCTCTGTGGTAAAGGTGCGCTTCTCCAGTTGTTGGATCTACAGCTATTTGTGGTATAGCAGCCTTGTAATGTGTTCTTCTTTTATCTCTTCTTGTTTTGGAGATTTTTCTCTTAGGATGTGCCATTACGTACTCTTATTTATCTGTTAATAGTTTTTTTAAAGAATCCCATCTAGGATCTGTGTCTTCTTTTTCTTCTTTTACTTTTTGATCTGGAATACTTAATTCTTCCAGTTTGTCTAGTATATCTGACTGTAATGTTCCGTCTTCAATACCAGGATGAACTCTCTTATTAGGGAGTGCCAAGATAATAAGTTCATAAATATACTGAGCAACATTTACCTCAAACTCACCATAAGGCAAGATTAAAATATCTTCAATATCATCATTGAACTCTTGACCAAATTTAACTACAAGCATGTAGGCATCGTCTACGGGTTGATCATAGGGCTCATTAGTTACATCACAATTTACATTGAGAGTACCTGAGATTTTAAAATCAAACTCCATAAAAGTAGACTTCTTTGTTAAAAGAAGTGTAGCCTCAATGTTTGAGTCATTAAAGTCATCATATTCAAAAAGATCAAAGAACGATTTTGTAATCGTGTAATCAAATGTATGCTCTCCTTCTTTTAAACCTACGTATTGTATGGTGTATGGTTTCAATCCTTTCATCACATCAGCCGTTTGGAGCGTGCAAAGATACATAATTTTTTATATCACAAAGCACAAGCTCAATTTTATTTTAATTCTGTAATCCTTTAATAAGGTACTCTTGTACTATCTTTTTGCAGGCGGCCTACTAGATCGCTCTCTACCTGCGCGCCTAGGAGATACCTTAAGAACATCTTTTGTAATGTCTTGATACTCTTTTCTATTGTTAAAAATTTTTACTGCCGAAAATACTGCTTCACGAAAAGAACCCTCATCTGCATTACCTTTACCTGCAATTTCATAAGCAGTACCATGGTCTGGAGACGTACGTATCTTATCTAATCCTGCAGTATAATTCACCCCCTTACCAAAAGACAATGTCTTAAAAGGAATTAACCCTTGGTCATGATAAGCAGCTAGAATTGCATCAAAATTTTTATAATTCCCTGAACCAAAAAAGCTATCTGCAGCATAAGGCCCATAAACTAGCTGGCCTTTTGCTCGCATTTTTTCAAGTGTAGGAATTAATACTTTATCGTCATCATCTCCTATAACGCCATTATCTCCTACGTGAGGATTAATGCCTAGCAATGCTATTTTAGGCCTATCTACTCCAAAATCTTGTTTTAACGTATTATACAGCGTTGTCACCTTCTTAACAATTACCTCTGGGGTTATTGTACTTGCTACCTCTTTTACTGGTACATGATCTGTGAGCAATCCCACTTTAAGTGTATCTGTCACCATTAGCATCATCGCATCTCCTTCAAGCTCTTGCGCTAGATAATCCGTATGCCCTGGAAAAGCAAAATCTTCTTTTTGAATATTAGACTTATTAATAGGAGCCGTTACTAGCACATCGATATCACCTTTTTTAAGCGCCTTAGTAGCTGCTACAAAGGATTTAAGTGCATAATCACCTGCTGTTTCGGTAGCTTCTCCCCACTTAATTTCTACTGGCTCTTTCCACAAATTATAGACATTAATTTTGTTATCTACCGCTTTCGCAATAGCGTCTATACCGTAAAACTCTACTTGTAAACTAAGCGACTTCTTGATGTACGAAAGCGTCTTTGCCGAAGCAAAAATAATGGGTGTACAAAAATCAAACATCATCACCTCTGAAAATGTTTTAATAACAACCTCTACCCCTATACCATTTAAATCTCCTATAGAAATCCCTACACGTACTTTTTGATCTTTATTCATGTGATGCCTCTAGCGTTTTGTATTTTTACATCACAAAAGTAACCAAATAAAATCCATTCATGTTTACAGGTATTATTGAAGATCTTGCTACCATAATTTTAATAGAAAAGGACAAAGAAAATATACACTATACCATTAAAAGCGCTATTACCAGTGAACTTAAAATTGACCAAAGCGTTGCTCACAATGGCGTATGTCTTACTGTGGTAGCTATAAAAGATGACAGCTATAAGGTAACGGCAATACAAGAAACTCTTGACAAAACAAATCTTAACAGTCTCAAAGTTCATGACATTGTTAATGTAGAACGCGCTATGAAGCTGGGTGCACGTCTTGATGGACATATTGTACAAGGTCACGTAGATCAAGTAGGAACGTGTACTGCGATTACTGAGGAAGATGGAAGCTGGAGGTTTACATTTAAATATGACACTTCTCTAGGAAACGTGACTATAGAAAAAGGATCTATTACTGTAAATGGTACAAGCTTGACTGTAGTAGACGCAACAGAAGGCGGTTTTAGCGTAGCTATTATTCCTTATACTTATGAGAATACCGTTTTTAAAGATTTTAAAGTAGGTACAGCAGTCAATCTAGAGTTTGATGTAATAGGAAAGTATGTAAAAAGACTTACGCAGGGTTATTAACCTTTACCCTTTTACTATGCTTGTATGCATAATAAACACCTAGTAGTATGCCTAACATAACGACCACAATAATATGATCGTCTATGGGCATGACAAGCCCTGGAAGAGACGTTGTGCGTGTATCTGGAGGTGGTGGTCCACCTTGTGCATAACTAGATAATCCCACAAAAGATAGGATTATAGTTGCAATGAAAGTTCTGAGATTGGGGCTCATAATAATTCAAAAGTAACACTCTTATGACGATACAAAAATCTTGTTAAGCCAAAGAGGCGCTGTTAGTGTTTTGTGTGTTTTTGGTCGACAATAATACGCATTTTATCGTGATAAAAGCTAAAAGTTTTTGAAAATTTTACTTGAAAAAAAGAAGCACTCCTTGCTTGTAGCGGTACAAATTGTTACGTTTTTACCTTTCAATAAAAGGTAATCCTTTCATTATTAGCATACTGATTAAATTAACAACCTTTGAACCGTTTGACAATTATCAAAAGACTTTTTATCAAAAATTTACTATGATGTTAGTCATACGCTTTTTTAAGCTTATCCTTTGCGGTGTAATTTTAATTAAAAACAGGTGTTTTCTAATACAAATCAAAAAATTTTTGTGAGGAGTAAGCAACATAAAAGATCCGCTAGGTTATGACTAATAGTATAATATGACTAAACGACCTTAATACGTCTTATAAAGAACATATAACAAGTTATAGCATGGTCACGACACATTTATAATTTATAACCTTCCCAATCGGTTAAGTATAAATTATTTTTTTATCAAAGACTACTTGCGATATTCACTCCCTAACCCTTTTATAACAAAAACCCCGTAAACGATATGTTTACGGGGTTTTAAAATTTATTATTGTGGTCCCACTTGGGCTCGAACCAAGGACCCTCTGATTATGAGTCAGATGCTCTAACCAGCTGAGCTATGGGACCGTTGTTTTCTATATTCCTATAATAGGGTTGAAAACGGCTGCAAATTTAAAACAAATCTTGACCTAACCAAAGGTTTTTATTGCAAATTATCTATTTCTTGACATAATTCAATAAGAACACCTCCCGCACTCTTAGGATGCACAAAGGCAACTAACTTATTATCAGCCCCTTTCTTTGGTTTTTCGTTCAATAAAATAAAGCCTTCACTTTTAAGCCGCTGCAACTCTTCTACAATATTATCTACTGCAAACGCAATATGATGGATGCCTTCTCCCTTTTTTTCTAAAAATCTCGCTATGGGACCATCACTAGTGGTTGCTTCCAGTAGCTCTATTTTATTAGGACCAGCTTGAAAGAAAGAAGTGCGCACTCCTTCTGAGGGTACTTCTTCTATTTTATAATGTGCTACGCCCAGCAACTTCTCATATAATTCGTTCCCTGAATTAAGATCATTTACTGCAATTCCTAGATGTTCTATTTTTTTCATAATTATTGTAATATCAAGTTAAATTTCCTTCTTAGAGCATGGTAAATATCACCATCACGCTTTCGCGAAAGCGTAATTATCCATTTTATTAGTAGTAAAGTTTGATGATAACTTAGTTACACAAAAGTAATACAATTCAAAAAACGTATTTTTGCAGTCTATGGAATCAAACAGACAGAAAAAAGTAGCAGGAGTTCTTCAAAAAGATCTCGCCGAAGTTCTTCAGAACGCACTACGTGACAGTGGTAAGGGAGGCATCATTGTGTCCGTTACTAAAGTAAAAGTTCCTACAGATCTTTCTATTGCAAAGGTGTATCTAAGTGTATTTCCTAATGACAAGGCAGGCGATATTCTCAAGGAAGTAAACCAGGTTAAGCCTATTATAAGACATAATATCTCACAGCGCACACGCCACCAGTTGCGACGTATGCCAGAGCTACAGTTCTTTATAGATGATACACTAGAATACCTAGACGGTATAGAACGGTCGCTTAAAAGAGAAGAAAACCCACTACAAGACCCTAGCCTACTAGCGCCACGTAAAAAAATCTAAATGCAATTTTCATATTATATTGCAAAGAGATATCTCATTTCAAAAAGCGGTACAAATGCCGTTAATATTATCACACTCGTATCTGTATTAAGTATTATACTTGGTGCACTAGTGTTGTTTATTGTACTATCTGCTTTTTCTGGGCTCAAAGAATTTAACCTATCTATTACTTCAATTATAGACCCAGATTTAAAAATTGCACCTGCTACAGGTAAAACAATAACGTTAAGTCCAGATCAAGAACAGCAACTCAACGCATTAAAAGGCGTGCAAGCGTATGCTAAAGTTATAGAAGAGCGAGCATATCTAGAGCATGATGGAAGAACATCACTTGCCTTCTTAAAAGGAGTAGATGAGCATTACCTAGATGTTACCCAGATGGATAGCACCATATTTGTAGGGTACTGGCCTAGTATAGGGGAGCCAGAGGTGAGTATGGGGATTTTAGTGCGCAAGCGTCTCGATATAAACGTGGGAGATTATGGAAGTCTGGTCACTATAATGACTCCAAAACCAGGAACAGGTCAAATTACAGATCCTACGCAAGCATTTAATTCATCTAAGGCTATGGTAAGCGGTGTATTTCAAGCGGGAGACGCGCTAGATAACGATCACGTTTTTGGTAATATTGATTTTGTAGGTGCCTTACTTGACTATCCCTTACATCAAATAAGCACGATTGAGTTTAAACTCCTTCCAGATGCAGATGAAGACAACATACGTGAAGGGTTAAGCACTATTTTTAATAACGACATTATTATTAAAAACAGAATAGAGCTCAACGATGCACTTTATAAAATGCTTAATACAGAGAATCTAGCGCTCTATTTTATCTGCACGCTTGTGCTTATCATTGCCCTCTTTAGCTTTGTAGGCAGTCTTATTATGATCATTATAGATAAACGCAAGCACATAAAAATCTTAAGCGATCTAGGTGCTACATTACCTACCATAAGAAGAATTATATTTACTCAGGGCGCACTCATGATTATTATAGGTGGAGCTATAGGTATCGCCCTAGGCGCAGTACTTATAGGTTTACAACAGCAATTTGGTTTTATACCTATCACCGCAGAGCTTCCTTACCCTGTAAAATTTGAAGTAATTAATATTGTGCTAGTATATACCACTATCTTAGTCTTAGGTTTTCTAGCAGCAAGACTTGCTGCCACTAGAATAAACAGAAAACTTATAGAGGACTCTTAAACAAACTGGTAATCACCAAATTCTTTTTCAATTACATCTAGCGCCGCAAAGACATCTACACTTTGATCTGAGGTTACTAGCTTCATACGGTATTCCTTGAAATGAGGAATCCCTCTAAAGTAATTGGTATAATGCCTTCGGGTCTCAAACACGCCTAGCACCTCGCCTTTCCAGTCTATAGACATCTGTAAGTGACGCCTAGCAGCCTCTATACGCTCTTTCATGGTAGGCGGATCCTTATGGGTTCCCGTTTCCATAAAATGCTTTACTTCGTTAAAAAACCAAGGATACCCTATACTTGCACGACCTATCATTGCACCATCTAGCCCATACTTATCGCGCATCTCTATAGCGCGTTCTGGAGTATTCACATCACCATTACCAAAGACAGGAATATGCATACGAGGGTTATTTTTCACTTGTGCAATAGGTCCCCAGTCTGCATCTCCTTTATACATTTGCGCACGCGTGCGACCATGGATGGATATCGCAGCACAGCCTACATCTTGCAACCTTTCGGCTACCTCTACTATTTTGATACTATCGTGATCCCACCCTAAACGTGTCTTTACGGTTACTGGCAGCTTGGTATGATTTACCATCGCCTTTGTAAGGCTTACCATTAAGTCAATATCCTTCAAGATCCCTGCTCCTGCTCCTTTTGAAACCACTTTCTTTACAGGACAGCCAAAGTTGATGTCTATAATATCTGGACCACTTGCCTCCACGATTTCTACACTACGTAGCATAGACTCCTCTACTGCACCAAATATTTGAATTCCTACAGGGCGTTCTTTTTCATAAATATCCAGCTTCATAACGCTCTTTGCAGCGTCTCTTATCAAACCCTCACTAGAGATAAACTCTGTATATACCACATCTGCTCCTTGCTCTTTACACAATGCTCGAAAAGGTGGATCACTTACATCCTCCATGGGCGCTAGTAATAACGGAAAATCTCCTACATCTATATCTCCTATTTTTGCCATTATTCAGTATTATAAAGTGTGGTTTTAAAAATCACCACGAGTTTATTGTAAACGTATTATGTAGTAGGTACGCTTTCGCGAAAGCGTAACCACCGCAAAGGTACTTTCTTTTTCTAACTGAATAAAATGAACGAGAAAAGAAGTACATGCAATGCCGTTAAAGAACAAAAAGATAACACCAGCTTAAAGAAGTGGCTTTGTAATGGTGTCATATCATCTAGCTTGTATTAACCTACTAGTCCTAGTTATCAATTCTATCTCTCTCTGTTTTATCTAGATCGCGGTTATTATCTTCTAGTCTATAATTTCCAAAGTTATATTTGAATCCCACTCTAATGAATTGTGTTTCTTCTTGAGGGAAATATTGATTGTCAAAATCTTCATACCTTCCTCTCACAATTGCATTTGCTTCGTTGAGAATATCTCCTACACTCACACTAAGTGATGCTCTATTATCCCATAATGATTTGCGCACTCCTAGATCTAGATTAATCGTTTCATCTTGGGTATAAGAGCCCACTATAAAATTAGATAAGTACTCAAAAGTAATAAAACCAGTTAGTGTTTTTTTCTTGTCTAGTGTTAGGTAATTCCCTAAATAAGCATAAAATCCATTGACGTCATTTTTAAAACTTGTACTGGCAGACCTATTTATTAAAAAAGTGTCCTCCTCATGAAAAGCACTTAGATAAACACTGGTATAAAGCCAGCTAGTTACAGATCTCCCATGATTAAAATCTACACCCCAAGACTTACTTCCTAAGGCATTCTGGCTATCTGACCTCAACACTTGATTTTGATTATCTTGAGTAGCAACTGTTACTATATTCTCGCCATTATCTCGATAGTAGACATCAAAGAAGAACTCATCTTTGAAGGAGTAATTAAAATTAAACTGGTGGCTAAAAGATGGCTGTAATCCAGAATTACCTGCAATAAAATTATTTTCATTAATGAAGTATGCAAAAGGATTGAGGTCCTCATACCTTGGCCTTTGCAACTTACGAGCATAATCTATAGCAAAGCTGTGGTTTTCATAAGGACTATACTGTATATAAGCACTAGGGAATAGCTCAAAATAATCTAATTTAGTCTCTGTATTTAAAACAATGGATGTTCCCACACTGCTTGTTTGCTCTGCTCTAAGACCACCCTTGACAGACCATTTTTCCCAATCCTTACTAAATGACGCATAAGCGGCAAATACATTTTCATCATATAAAAAATTGTCATTTTGAGCTTGTTCAAGCCCTGTGTTTTCAACATTATTTAAATCAAAAAAATCAATTTTAGATTGAGAGTCTATAATAGCAGCTTTGGCGCCTGTTTCAAAAAGCACTTCACCAAAACTCGTATTATAGTCTACCTGTCCAGTAAAAATTTCAATATCTTGTGTGGCGTCTGTTGTAAATCTTACAGTACTAAACACGTCATTACTCTGCGCAGTATACACAGAACTTAAGCGCTGTATCTTATTGCGATTAAAACTTGTAAAATGTGCACTTGTACTTAAAGCTCCCTTCTCTAAAGTGTAGGTATGTTTTAAATCAATAGCAACATTATTAAGATCACTGTCTATAGCGCTTTGGGTTCTTATAAAAAAAGGATTTTGAGATGCAGATAACACATCTGTAGTAGCTCTTGTAGATTCAAAGACATCTGGAGAAAGAAGCCCTATTACAGACAGGGCGAGCTGCGACTTCTCACTTAATGCATAATCAACAACCAGATTTGCGTTATGGGCATTTGACCTAGTTTTACGCTCAAAATCTTGATCCCAGATTGTGGTTACACCATTATCACTATAATTAATAATATTATCACTCTGCTTAGTAGCTTTAAGCGGATTGTAGCTATAGTTAAAAAACAGACTTATTTTATCATTTTTAAAAAACTGACTCGTTCCAAAAGTGTGCTTAGGAAATATAGCATAAGTTCCTGTAGCACTAATATTACCTTTGTAACCAGAGGCTACTGCTTTTGAGGTGTTGATATTTATAATAGCACCCTCCTCTGCATCATATTTGGCTGGAGGATTTGTAATAACTTCAATAGATTTTATATTATTACCATCGAGACTTTCTAGTAAACTTCGTATTTCCTCTACACTAAGCTGTACTTTTCTATCATTGAGATACACAGCAACGGGTTGATTTCTTACATTGATTCCTCCTTGTGTTACTACAACAGCAGGTGTCCTTCTTAAAATATCGAGTGTACTTCCAGAAGAAAGAATACTGTTTTCTACATTAAATATAAGTCTATCGGTTGTGCGCACTACGGTAGGTGTTTTGGCAGTGATAACAACTTCACTTAGGCCCTCTTCACTAGTTTCAAGAGTAATAGGTGCAAGTGTCTTATTATCTGAGAGAGAAAACACACTAGTAAGAGCATCTTCAAAACCCACAAAACTTACTTTTACATAATATTGATCTCCTGGAATGATAGCAGAAATAATAAAAGATCCATCATCTTCTGTAATGGTTCCTGTTACAATTTCTTTTTGTGCATCTAGTAAGATAACATTTGCAAATGGAATAGGTACTGTATTATCATCTTGAACACTACCAACAATGATAAACTCTTGAGAATAAGAACAAAACGCTGTACACAAAAAGATGGTAAATAAAAAAAAAGTTTTAGATACTGTCATAAGACCATAAAAATACTTAGAAACCTAATGATGAACGCAATGAATTTAACATTTTTTTATAATAATTATTCTAATCTAGAATACCTTTATAATATGATATCATATCTCGTATATTTGTAGTCTATTTGAGAGACTATGAAGAACATAAGAAATTTTTGCATAATAGCCCATATTGATCACGGTAAAAGTACACTTGCAGATCGTCTACTAGATGAAACTGCAACAGTTACAAAACGTGAATCTCAAGCACAATTACTAGACAGTATGGATCTAGAACGTGAGCGTGGTATCACCATAAAATCTCACGCCATCCAGATGGAATATACGCATAAAGGAGAGGAGTATATTCTTAACTTAATAGATACTCCTGGCCATGTGGATTTCTCTTATGAAGTATCACGTAGTATTGCGGCCTGTGAAGGAGCACTACTAGTAGTAGACGCGGCTCAAAGTATACAAGCTCAAACTATTTCTAATTTATATCTTGCTCTTGAGAACGATCTTGAAATCATACCAGTACTTAATAAAATAGATCTTCCTAGTGCAAATCCTGAGGAAGTTACAGATGATATTGTAGATCTTTTAGGATGTAATCCAGAAGATATTATTCCTGCTTCTGCAAAAACTGGAATAGGTATTAAAGAAATTCTAGCTGCCGTTATAGAACGCATCCCTGCTCCTAAAGGAAATCCAGATGAACCACTTCAAGCATTAATTTTTGATAGTGTTTACAACCCTTTCCGTGGTGTTGAAACGTACTTCCGTGTAATCAATGGTAGTATTAAAAAAAATCAACAAATAAAATTTGTCGCTACTGGTAATACTTATGGTGCAGACGAGGTAGGAACTCTCAAACTTACACAAGCTCCTAAGCTAGAAGTTAAAACTGGTGATGTAGGGTACCTCATCACAGGTATTAAAGATGCACGCGAAGTAAAAGTAGGAGATACGATTACAGATGCAAAAAATCCTAGCCAAAACGTAATTGCAGGCTTTGAAGAAGTAAAACCAATGGTTTTTGCAGGGATTTATCCAGTAGATACAGAAGATTATGAAGAGCTTCGTAACTCTATGGAGAAGTTACAGCTTAACGATGCTTCCCTCGTTTTTGAGCCTGAAAGCTCGGCAGCATTAGGCTTTGGTTTCCGCTGTGGATTTCTTGGTATGCTACACTTAGAGATTATACAAGAACGTCTAGAACGTGAGTTTGATATGACGGTAATCACTACAGTACCTAACGTATCTTACCATGCATTCACGCATAAAAATCCAGATGAAATTGTTCTAGTTAACAACCCGTCAGATTTACCAGAACCGTCATCACTTAACCGTGTAGAGGAGCCTTTTATTAAGGCAACGATTATTACAAAATCAGATTTTGTAGGTCCTGTAATGTCTCTTTGTATAGAAAAAAGAGGTATTGTAATGAGTCAAACATACCTTACCACAGAGCGTGTAGAACTCACATTTGATATGCCACTGGCAGAGATTGTTTTTGACTTTTATGATCGTTTAAAAACAGTATCAAAAGGATATGCATCTTTTGATTATTCTCCTATTGGTTTAAGAGAATCAAAACTTGTACGAGTTGATGTACTTCTTAATGCACAACCTGTAGATGCACTGTCGGCATTATTACATAAAGACAACGCTTATGACATAGGTAAGCGTATGTGCGAGAAACTAAGAGAATTAATACCACGCCAGCAGTTTGATATTCCAATACAAGCAGCTATTGGAGCTAAGATTATCTCTCGTGAGACGGTAAAAGCACTTCGTAAAGATGTAACGGCTAAGTGTTACGGAGGTGATATTTCGCGTAAGCGTAAACTTCTTGAGAAGCAAAAGAAAGGTAAAAAACGTATGCGCGCCGTAGGAAACGTAGAGATCCCGCAAGAAGCGTTTATGGCTGTTCTTAAGTTAAATGATTAATCATTAACTATAACATATTATTAAAAGGTGCAGTTTATAAACTGCACCTTTTTTTTTATAGCTTACTCAACAATGCTTTGATCTTGGAAACATCAGATGTATGTAAAAGATTATTATCACAACTCCCTAATGAATGCATCTTTATAGTATGATTATACCCTACGGTACTGCTACTCATACTACCGTGCACTTCCTTAAAACCAAACTCCTTAAATCGCATTACATTGTCAATAGACATTCCTCCACCTGGCAATATACCTACACGATCTCTAGAGGCATTCTTTAATGCTACTAAGGTTTCAAAACCCTCATTTACGTTGTTACTCTTACCAGAGGTAAGAATCCTACGAGTACCTATATTAATGAGCAGTTCGAGAGCTGTAAATACATCTGGAGTCCAGTCAAAGCCACGATGAAAAGTAAAAGGCAGTTCGCCACATTCAGTAATTAAACGTTTTGTTCTTACAGAATCAACAGTAAAATCTGTATGTAATACTCCGGAAACTATACCCTGAGCACCTTGCGCTTTCGCAAAAGCGATATCTCGCAACATCACATCAAACTCAGCTTCCGAATACATAAAATCACCAGACCTAGGCCTTATCAATACAAATACAGGAATGGATAACTCTTGAACCACTTTCTCAATCAAGCCATGACTAGGGGTTATACCTCCTAATGATAGCTCTTGACAAAGTTCAATACGATGAGCTCCAGATTTTTGAGCAGCGAGCGCACTTTCAAAAGAATTTGCACATATTTCTAATTTCATACCTTCAAGATACTAAACCATTATAAATCATTGCATTTAACAAGGTGGCATTCTAAACAATTCTGGCTTTTCTGTATCTTATACCCGTATATATCTCTGTAGTGTTAATACTATAAATTGAATTGATCTTTTTTCTTTTAAAGTTTAAAGCTCTTTACATCCCTTAGTTATGAGAATTGATTTACATAAAAAGTAAATCCAAAGAAACGATTTATAGAGATATTAGAAGTATAAATCGGTATTATACACAAACCTGTCTTGTCCATGCGTTATTTCATTCATCTACTATTGCTTGTTATGATTGTCACTAGTTGTGAGCACATCACAGAGGTCACACCTGCTCAAAAAGATCAAGCGCTTATTAATTATGTAAATCCTTTTATAGGTACGGGCGGGCACGGGCACACCTACCCTGGCGCTACAATGCCTTTTGGGATGATGCAGCTTAGCCCAGACACCCGCCTAGATGGCTGGGACGGTTGCTCTGGGTATCATTATGATGATCAATATATCTATGGTTTCAGTCACACGCACCTAAGCGGCACTGGCGTGTCTGACTATGGAGATATTTTATTAATGCCTACCACCGCTATCTATTTTAATAATGGCGCAGATGGAAAAAAGGGGTATCGAGATCATTTCTCTCACGCAAATGAAGTAGCCCAGCCAGGCTATTATAAGGTACACTTAGATAGCTCAAATATAGATGTAGCGCTTACCGTGGCGCGGCGAAATGGGGTACATACCTACGCTTTCGCGAAAGCGGACTCCCTTAAAAACTACCTCATCTTAGACCTTGATCATCGCGACGAGGTAATAAGTACAAAAATTGATACACTCTCAAACACGGAACTCACTGGTCATAGACATTCTAAAGCTTGGGCAACAGACCAACGACTGTTTTATTATATCAAAACCTCGCATCCATTTACCTATTTCAAACAACCTACGCGCAGCATAGCCTCAGGCATTTCACGCAAGGCAGCACTTAAATTTGAGAATCCAAAAAATGAACCTATCACAGTCAAAATAGGAATCTCACCCGTAGATGAAGCAGGTGCCAAACGAAATCTAGAAACAGAAATTGGGTCCAAAAGCTTTGAGCAAGTAAAAGCAGAAGCACAAGCGGTATGGGAAAGCCAACTAGAAAAAATCGTAATTGAAAGCACAAATGCAGATTACAAAACTAATTTTTACACCGCCCTTTATCATACGATGCTAGCTCCTAATATGTATCAAGACGTTGATGGGCGTTACCGCGGAATGGATCTCGAGATTCATCAGGCAGATGATTTTGAATACTACACCGTCTTCTCGCTCTGGGATACGTACCGCGCGGCACATCCTCTATACACCATTATTGAAAAGGAGCGAACAAATGATTTTATAAAAACCTTTCTAGCCAAATATGATGAAGGTGGCATTATGCCTATTTGGGATCTTGCGGGTAATTATACAGGCACGATGATAGGGTATCACGCCGTTCCCGTCATTGCAGATGCCTATATGAAAGGAATAAGAGATTATGATACTGATAAGGCCTTTGAGGCGATGGTGCACAGTGCTACTCAAGATAAACTCGGACTTGCCTCTTATAAAAAATATGGCTTTATTCCCCTAGATGAAGAAGCAGAGTCGGTTTCCAAAACGCTGGAGTATGCCTATGACGATTGGACAATTGCCCAAATGGCAAAGGAACGAGGTGATGAAGCTACCTATGTAGAATTTATAAAAAGAGCACAATCCTATAAAAACATGTACGACCCTACCTCTGGGTTTATGCGAGGACGTGTGCGCAATAGTTGGTTTTCACCATTTGATCCTTATGAAGTCAATTTTAATTATACGGAAGCAAACTCGTGGCAATACAGCTTTTATGTACCGCAAGACATAAGCGGCTTTATAAAGCTCGTAGGCGGCAAGGCAGCGATGGAAAAAAAGCTTGATCAACTCTTTACTGCAAAGACGGAAACTTCTGGTCGTGAGCAGCAAGACATTACAGGCCTCATAGGCCAGTATGCCCACGGCAATGAGCCTAGTCATCACATGGCCTATCTCTATAATTTTATACAGAAGCCTTGGAAAACGCAAGAGCGTGTGCACGAGATTCTCACCACGATGTATTCAAATGCTCCGGATGGTATTTCTGGTAACGAAGACTGCGGGCAGATGAGCGCTTGGTATGTACTGAGTTCACTAGGGTTTTACCCTGTAACTCCTGGAAGTAGTCAGTATGTAATCGGGACCCCTCTTTTTGATAAGGCGACCATTAACCTAGAAAACGGTAATGCGTTTACCATCGAAGCTCAAAACCTAAGCGATGAGAATATTCATATCAACAGTGCCTTTAGAGATGGTAAAGCGTTTCCCTACTCCTACTTAAATCACGATGATCTTATAGCTGGAGGATCGCTTCTATTTAATATGGCTGCCACACCATCCCGATGGGGTAAGCATCCCGCGCATAGCCCGAGAACTCAAATCTTAGACCACCTTATAGTCGCTGCCCCTTTTATAGAGAGCGGTGAGATTGCCTTTAAAGGTAAGACAATGGTCACCCTCTCCTCCACAGATAAAACTGCCGAAATCTTCTTCTCCCTCAAGGAGGATGGAGATCACTTTAAACGTTACCGTACGCCTATTGAAATCACAACTAATAACACCCTGCGCACCTATGCAAAAATTAGATCTGGCGAAAGCGCGATCATAGAAACACCTTTCTATAAACTAAATGAAAAATATAACCTTACCCTTGAGGCTACCTATGCAAATGCTTATAATGCAGGAGGAGATAACGCTCTCATAGATGGGATACGAGGGGCGAGAGAGTTTAGATCAGGTACTTGGCAGGGATATGACGCTCAAGATGTGGTGGCTACCTTAGATCTAGGAGATATACAAACTATAAATACCATCGAGAGCGGCTTTTTGCAAGACCAGCGTAGTTGGATATTTTACCCTAAAGAGGTTCAATATCTAGTCTCTACTGATGGTGTGAACTTTGAGATCTTCCATACCGAAGATATAGATGCCATTACACGCAACGACGAAGTGGCCATTAAAAATGTACTTGCTACCAAAAAGAAAACCCAAGCTAGGTATGTAAAGATCATTGCCAAAACCGCAGGTGATCTCCCAGAATGGCACTTAGGATTTCCTTACCAAGGAAAAAGTTGGATTTTTATTGATGAGCTCGTTGTACGATAATTTAACACCTAAAAAAATGACCCAACCTTTAGTCTCTGCAACTTGGCTGCAGCATCATCTCGATGATTCAGATTTGATACTTTTGGACGCAAGTGCCACCTTTGACCCTAGTAATACCATCAGAGGAGCGCTACATTTTGATATTAAAAATGTCTTTAGTGATACAAAGAGCCCTTATCCAAATACTTTCCCTACAAAAGATACATTTGAAAAAGAGTGTCAGCAATTAGGTATTAATACTCATAGTCACCTCATTGTTTTTGATGACAAAGGTATTTTTACAAGTCCACGCGTGTGGTGGATGTTTAAGACGATGGGGCACGACAAGGTCTCCGTTCTCGATGGAGGATTGCCCTACTGGCATTCCCTTGGATTTGCTACCGGCGCTTTTCGTACGGCGACCGTCGGTAAAGGAACCTTTAAAGCAACACTTTCTAAAGAAAATATTAGCTTTTACGAGCAAATTATAGCAAATATAGACACTCAAGCTTGCCAGATTATTGATGCTCGATCACAAGGCAGGTTTAAGGGAACTGCTCCAGAGCCTCGAGAACACATTAAAAGTGGACATATCGCACAAGCTATAAACCTACCCTACACAGAGGTACTCGACACAGACAGATTTAAATCAAAAGAAGATCTCAAGGCTATCTTTCAAAATCATAAGTTTTCTGACAAGCCCCTCATTTTTAGTTGTGGGTCAGGTATTACGGCTTGCATAATTTTGCTGGCCTATCATATCGCTTCGGGCAGTATGGGCTCCGTTTATGACGGTTCTTGGACCGAGTGGGCAGAGAAAAATGAGCTTTTTACCTAATGAAAAAAGTATACTAAAATCACTGTAACTCATTACTTACACAAGTAAAATAGACACGGATGAAAAGAAGAAAATTTCTAAATACCTCGATAATTGCAGGCGCTGGGGTTGCTACGGGAGCTGCGGCATTAAGTTGTACAGAGACGAAGGGCGTTGAGCGCAAGGAACGTGGAAATTCCGCTTTCGCGAAAGCACAACAACAACCCTCCCCCATCGCCATTTGTACTTGGGGATTTGCAGCTGCGACAGAGAAGGCTGGACAACTACTGCCTGAAGGCGCCTCTGCGCTAGACGCCATAATAGCAGGCGTAGCGGTCGAAGAAGAAAATCTTGAGAACACTACCGTGGGGATAGGCGCTACTCCAGATCGCGAGGGCAATGTGACGCTAGACGCCTGTGTGATGAATCCCGAGGGCGACTGTGGAGCCGTACTCGCTGTTGAAAATATTGTACACGTCGCAGCCCTTGCGCGTAAAGTGATGGAAGATACTCCCCACGTAATTCTAGTAGGAAAAGGAGCTGAGGAATTTGGGTATACACAAGGTTTCAAAAAAGAAAATCTACTTACGGAGGAACGAGAGAAAGCTTGGAAAGAGTGGCTCAAGACGAGCGATTACAAGCCCGAAATTAACATAGAAAATCACGATACTATCGGGATGCTCGCCATAGATGCCTCTGGAGATATCGCTGGAGTATGCACCACCTCTGGCCTAGGGTATAAAATGAAAGGGCGGGTGGGAGATTCGCCTATTATAGGTTCAGGTCTTTTTATTGACAATGAAGTAGGTGGAGCCGTCGCAACAGGAATGGGCGAAGAAGTGCTCAAAACCGTGGGTAGCTTTTTAATAGTCGAGTTAATGCGTAGCGGTAAGTCGCCGCAAGCAGCCTGTGAAGAAGCCATTAACAGAATTACAAAAAAAGGGTCTCGTTATAATGACTTTCAAATCGCATATATTGCCATCAATAAAGCTGGTGAAACTGGAAGTCATTGTATACACGAAGGATTTACAATGATGAAATATCAAGATGGAAAAAATAAGAATATTTCTTCCTCATTTTACAGTAATTGAGCTACTTAGCCACTATTTTCAAGTAAATTTGTTAAAATAGACGTATTGCTTATTAACTCCGTTCTACTACACAGATTATAGCCATTTTTGTACAATTCTCAAAATCTAGATAAGAATCTATCAATTCATTAAATACTGATTTTCAGTTACTTATATCACCCGAAAAGAAGCCCTCTTATTACGAAACAATATTCTATCAAAAGAATTGTTATATATTTGTTCTCGCCTTCGTGTAAAAAATATTGAAGACTGTTGTAATTGACTTTAAATAATCAATTATGATTTGGGGTGAAAGCCAAGCATTCTTGCTTGGCTTTCTTTATGCCCTAAAGTCAAGGACTGGCTTAAACACAAATCAACATGGGGTCGCGAGTAGCCAGATGATGATGCTAGCACTATTTTTTAACGAGCGGTTTCATGTAGTACTCATTCTTGCTTGGCTTCTACTATGAACTATATTGGGGCTGCAACAAAATATGAGATAGCTAATTCAATATATTTAAAATAGCTTTCGTTCGATAAAATCAGTACGGTCTTTATTCCATTCATTCTCTCCGTTAAAAAAAGCTTTGTTCATTTTTTTCATTGACAAAAAAACGAACCAAAAAAGTCTAGACTCAATCGACTTTTACTAAAAATTTCTCTCGTTACGGCACAAACTAAAAACTATTGATAACTAAGTCTTATCGGTGTTACTTAGAAATATGACCAATAAACAAATAATTATGAGGCTAGCGCTAGTTTGCTTAACCCTTCACTTACTTCATTTTTTACGCAAAATTCGCTTAGGTCATTGAAAATAATTGCGAGCTATAAAATGTTGATTCTCGAAAATGGTGAGTTCAATTACTATCCTATAAAAACAAGAGTAATCTTTATTCCATTCATTCTCTCCGTTAAAAAAAGCTTTGTTCATTTTTTTCATTGACGAAAAAACGAACCAAAAAAGTCTAGACTCAATCGACTTTTACTAAAAATTTCTCTCGTTACGGCACAAACTAAAAGCCATTGATAACTAAGTCTTATCGGTGTTACTTAGAAATATGACCAATAAACAAATAATTGTGAGGCTAGCGCTAGTTTGCTTAACCCTTCACTTACTTCATTTTTCACATAACATTTGCTGAGGTCATTGAGAATAATTATTATATAATACTTCAGCATATTTAAGGATGGTAAGCAAGCCTCAAAGAAAATGTTAGAGAACATTCGTTATATCTCACGACCGCGTTAAAGATTATTAAATCCCCTTGACAGTAGGTCTAGTCCTATTAATTTTAAAGAAAAAATGGCTGCGCTACTTATAACAAATGCAATTGTAACTAATTATAAAACACCTCAGCATATTCTAGTTGAGGACAATCTCATAAAGTTAATTACATCGCGACTGCCTGCATATAGCGGAACATTATATGATGCCAATTTTAATATGGTCTGCGGTGGTTTTTTTGAAAGTCACATACATCTAGATAAAGCTTGTATTCTAGACAAGAGCACCATTGAGGAGGGAACATTAGATGAAGCGGTAAAGGAGACCTCAAAAGCAAAGAAAAGCTTTACCGAAAAAGATGTCTATAAACGGGCTAGCGCTGTAATTGAAATGGCCATAAAAAAAGGAACCATGGGCCTAAGGACCTTTGTAGAAACAGATCCCAAAACACAATTGAGATCTTTTGAGGCTATTAAACAAGTAAAAGAAGACTACGCTTATGCTATCGATATAGAAATATGTGCTTTTGCCCAAGAAGGACTTACCCATTGCAAAGAAACCCAAGAACTTCTTAGAAAAGCATTACTCACCGGTGCGACAGTCATAGGCGGCTGCCCTTATAAGGATGAAAATCCTCAAGAACACATCAAGATGATTTTTGATATTGCACAAGAATTTGATGTCAACGTAGATTTCCATCTAGATTTTGACCTAGACCCTTTAAATAGCTCCATTCCTTGGGTGGCTCAAGAAACTATAAATCGTAATTATGAGAACAGGGTATCAATAGGTCATGTTACAAAACTAACAGCAATGCCTAAGAAGCAACGACTACAGATGATTAATCATATTGCTCAAGCTCAAATTGCACTCACTGTACTTCCAGCGACAGACTTGTTTTTAGGCGGTAGATCATATGACAGATTAGTACCCAGAGGTCTTGTAAACGCGAACGAGCTTATGGATTATAATATTCTCACCACTATTTCTTCTAATAATATACTCAACGCTTTTACTCCATACGGAGATGCTTCACTACTGAGAATGGCAAACTTTTATGTGAATACAATACAGCTTTCAAAAGATGAAGAAGTCGAGAAAGCATATAAAATGATAACAGAAAACCCATCTAAACTACTAGCTATGAGCAACGAAATAGCTGCAGGAAATCCAGCAAATCTAGTAGTAATAGAAGCTACAAACGGTATAGAAGCTGTGAGAATGAATGCGCAGCCACTGGCAGGGTTTAAAAATGGTGTTCAAACATTTGATAATTCGGCTGCTGTTTTACTTAATGATAACTGCTAGTACTTATTAACACCGCTACGTTATCTTAATACATCTTCTTACATTTGAGTTTTAGTCGTCATACGCTTTCGCGAAAGCGTAATTCAAAACAACTTCACGTGACCAATACCACAGAGAATACCCAGAAGAGATTATTTCTACTAGATGCATATGCCCTCATTTTTAGAGGATATTATGCACTTATAAAAAACCCGCGAATCACTAGCTCCGGTATGGATGTGAGTGCAATTATGGGATTTACTAATAGTCTTTTTGACGTTATAAAGAGAGAACGTCCAGACCATCTTGCCGTGGCTTTTGACAAAGGAGGAAGCGCTGCACGTGTGGAGGCTTTTGAAGATTACAAAGCAAACCGTGATGAGACTCCAGAGGCAATACGCATTGCGATTCCTCACATACAAGAAATTCTTAGGGCGATGCACATCCCCATCATAGAACGTCAAGGTGTGGAAGCAGATGACCTTATAGGAACCCTATCTAAACAAGCCGAAAAGGAAGGTTTTAAGGTGTATATGGTCACACCAGATAAAGATTATGCACAACTGGTATCTGAAAATATCTTTATGTACAAGCCTGCCAGAATGGGTAATGGTATAGAAATCTGGGGTATTCCAGAAGTACAAAAACGCTTTGAGGTTGAGAACCCGCTACAGGTAATTGATTACTTAGGTATGATGGGTGATGCGTCTGATAATATTCCTGGACTGCCAGGTGTAGGAGATAAAACGGCAAAGAAATTTATAGCGGCATACGGATCTATGGAAGGCTTACTCGCAAATACAGATAAGCTCAAGGGTAAAATGAAGGAGAAAGTTATAGAAAATGCCGAATTAGGCTTACTGTCTAAAAAACTAGCGACCATCATGCTAGATTGCGACGTAACCTTTAATGCAAAGGATTACGAACTTTCTGAACCGGATGCTGAGGCAGTGGGGAAAAAGTTTGAAGAGCTTGAATTCCGCCGAATGAAGGATCAGTTTATCAAAATATTTTCTGGGGAAGCAGATCAAGGAACGCAAGTTTCTTCTACGCCTTCGGCAAAGAAAGCAGTGGCTTCTAATGCTGGAGCTGGTCAGTTTTCATTATTTGGTGGTGATAGTGGAGCAACTGCAACCGCTGTTTCTGATGCGTCTACTCGTAAAACAATAAAAGACACGCAGCATTTTTATCAGAAAGTTGATAGTCCGCTTGCGCGAAAATTATTCATTCAGAACCTCAACAAGCAGTCTTCTGTTTGTTTTGACACAGAAACAACAGGTCTCGATCCGCTAGTGGCAGAACTTGTAGGTATTGCTTTTTCATGGGAGGCAGGAAAAGGATACTACATTCCTTTTCCAGAAAGCAAGGAGGAAGCACAAGCACTTATAGAAGAACTACGCCCCTTCTTTGAAAACACAGCGATTGAAAAAATAGGCCAGAATTTAAAATATGATATAAAGGTTCTTGCGAAATATGATATAAAAGTAAAAGGAAAACTTTTTGATACTATGCTCGCGCATTATCTCATCAACCCAGATATGCGTCACAATATGGACGTACTCGCAGAAACCTACCTTAACTACACGCCTGTTTCTATCACAGAGCTTATAGGAAAAAAAGGAAAGAACCAAAAATCGATGCGCGATGTTTCTGTAGATGATCAAACAGAATATGCGGTAGAGGATGCAGATATTACATTACAACTCAAACAGCATTTTGAAAAAGAGCTAGACGAGGCTGGTACTCGTAAGTTATTTGATGATATTGAAATTCCGTTATTACGTGTGCTAGCGGCTATGGAGGTAGAAGGCATCAATCTTGATGTATCTTTCTTACAAAGCCTTTCTGGTGATCTTAATGCAGATATAGAGCGTCTTACAACAGAAATTTTCGCGGAAGCGGGAGAAGAATTTAACATAGGTTCTCCTAAGCAGTTAGGTGAGATATTATTTGACAAAATGAAACTTGTCGACAAACCTAAAAAGACAAAAACTGGGCAATACTCAACAGCTGAAGATGTGCTATCATATCTTGCAAAAAATCATGACATCATCCAGAAAGTGCTAGACTATCGCGGCTTATCAAAATTAAAATCTACCTATATAGACGCACTCCCAGAGCAAGTGGCTCAAGATGGACGTGTGCATACAGATTACATGCAAACGGTTGCAGCCACGGGACGTTTGAGCTCAAACAATCCTAACTTACAGAACATTCCTATACGTACAGAACGTGGTCGACAGGTGCGTAAGGCGTTTGTGCCAAGAGATGAAAATCACACCCTACTTGCTGCCGATTATTCTCAAATAGAACTGCGTATTATTGCTGCTTTAAGTGAGGAAGAAAACATGATCCAAGCCTTTACAGACGGAGAAGATATTCACGCAAGTACAGCTGCCAAAGTTTTTAATGTGCCGCTAGAAGAGGTCACTCGCGAGCAACGTAGTAATGCTAAGACAGTAAACTTTGGGATTATATACGGAGTGTCTGCCTTTGGACTTTCTAACCAGACAGATTTATCGCGTGGCGAGGCAAAAGAGCTAATAGACAATTATTACAAATCATACCCAAAACTACGCAACTACATGAGCGAGCTTGTTGAGTTTGCGAGAGAAAATGGTTATGTAAAAACAGTACTGGATAGACGTCGTTACCTTAACGGTATTAACTCCAGCAACGGAGTTGTGCGAGGCGCAGCCGAGCGAAATGCAGTGAATGCTCCTATACAAGGAAGTGCCGCAGATATTATTAAAATTGCAATGATTAATATTTTTGAGAAGCTAGAAAATAGCGACTACAAAACAAAGATGCTTCTTCAAGTACATGATGAACTTGTTTTTGATGTTCCTAATGAAGAGCTAGATGCCATTAAGGAACTTATTAAAACTGAGATGGAAAGTGCCTTTACAATGGCGGTACCTCTAGATGTTGAGGTAGGGTTAGGACAGAATTGGCTAGAGGCGCATTAAGCTTAACTCTTTAAGATTTGAAAAAAAACCAAACACTTTACGATGTTTGGTTTTCTTATTTTTAGTCATTTCGCTTAATCACTCTCTCACATAGGTAGAGATTGCCATTGTATCATCAAAACCTCCCGAAGGTGCATTATTTAATAAATCTCTAGTAAATGTTTCTTGAAATTTCAATGTATCCCTATCCTCTGATAGTTCACCTACGATATCAGGATTAATAGTTACTGTTCTCTCGTTCTGTATATATGACGGAGGGTTTACATAGTTTACTACTACTAAGCATATAAATTCATTTAAATGACCATTACCATCATCATCTACACACGTGGTAATGGGATAAGGTGGTATTACCGTGTTGTCCAATCCAAAAGTAATCTGTTGCGGACTCAAAACTGCTCCGTTTTCTTCCAATAGATTGGTAGAAAAAATACCATCATTATTTAAATCTAATGGTACCGTAAGGTCGTAGGATATTTGTTTATACACACTTCCATTAACACTATCCCTCTTCTTTGTCTCATCATCAGAACAACTAGAAGAAAGACATAAGGATGTTAGACAACATATAATAGTACGTTTCATAATTAAATTTACGATTTCAAATATAGAGCGTTCTATCATTACATTATTAGATAAAAGTTAATAATATAAATATGATAGCACAATCATCTTACAATAAGCAACCTATTTTAAGAATTGAAAAGCAATCATAGATACCAGGTGAGCTCAATACCTATACTACACTTGTATACTTCATTTTCTAATTTCTCAATATAGTTATCAATAATCACGCTTTCGCGAAAGCTTCAAAAATATTATCAAAGTACATAATTTATCTTTACATAATAGGTCTTGTTACCGCTATAATATGATCAATATAAAATATAGTCAGACAGACGTTTGTGTGATAAATAAATTTATGTACTTTTGCAAACCCGTTTTTAGGCGGGAAATGGAATGTTTAATTAAAATTAATTAGTGTGGACGCATTAAGTTACAAAACAGTATCTGCAAACAAAGCTACCGTAAACAAGGAGTGGGTTTTGATAGATGCAGAAGGACAGACGCTAGGACGTATGTCTTCTATCGTAGCTAAGTTTTTACGCGGTAAGTACAAGCCTAGTTTTACACCTCACGTAGATTGTGGAGATAACGTTGTTATCATAAACGCTGCAAAGGTGCAACTCTCAGGAAACAAGTGGACGGAAAAATCATATATCCGTCACACAGGTTATCCAGGTGGGCAACGTAGTCTTACAGCTAGAGAGCTTTACGATAAAGATCCTACACGTGTAGTAGAAGCTGCCGTGAAAGGGATGTTACCAAAAAACAAATTGGGGAGTGCTATCTTCCGTAACCTTAAAGTGTATGCAGGAGCATCACACGATCAGGAAGCGCAGAAGCCTCGTGCCATTAACCTAAACGAAATTAAGTAAATGGAGACTTTACACAAAATCGGTCGTCGTAAGACCGCAGTAGCTCGTGTTTACCTTTCTGAAGGAAAAGGAAACATCACTATTAACAAAAAAGAACTGAACAACTACTTCCCTACAGGAACACTTCAGTACAAAGTAAACCAACCACTTGTTATGACTAACAATGAAGGTAACTTTGATATTAAAGTAAATGTTTACGGTGGTGGTATTACTGGTCAAGCTGAGGCTATCAGACTTGCTCTTTCTAGAGCAATGTGTGAACTAGACGCAGAAAATCGTCTTATCCTTAAGCCAGAAGGACTTCTTACTCGTGATCCAAGAATGGTGGAACGTAAGAAATTTGGTCAGAAGAAAGCACGTAAGAAATTCCAATTCTCTAAGCGTTAATATATCGCTATACTCGCAAAGGCTTTTGGCTTATTATGAGTATGAATTGAAAATGATTACTATCTAAATTTAAAAATTAATTGAAATGTTGTCGTTGCTTATTATGTTTTTGCGCAAGCAAAATCTTAGTAAGGTTAGTTTAGCATCTAAACTTCGTGAACTCGAAGTTGCTAATTTTAATGTCCAACGGAACGTAAACTATTACAAAAATGGCAAACAACATCGAAATAAAAGAATTGCTTGATGCAGGTGTACACTTTGGACACCTCACAAGAAGATGGGATCCTAACATGGCACCGTATATCTATATGGAGCGCAATGGGATACACATCATCAATCTTTACAAAACTGCAGCAAAGATAGAAGAGACTTGCGAGGCTCTTCATAAAATTGCTGCTTCTGGTAGAAAAATACTCTTTGTAGCTACCAAAAAACAAGCTAAAGATATCGTAGCTGAAAAAGCTCGTAATGCAAATATGCCTTACATCACAGAAAGATGGCCTGGTGGGATGCTTACGAACTTTGTTACAATCCGTAAAGCGATTAAGAAAATGCAAACCATCGACCAGATGAAAAAAGATGGTCGTTTTGATACACTTTCTAAGAAAGAAAAATTACAAACAGACCGTTTACGTGCAAAACTTGATAAGAACTTAGGTTCTATTGCAGATATGACACGTCTTCCAGGAGCACTGTTTGTAGTAGATATCAAGCGTGAGCATATCGCGATTAAAGAAGCTCAAAAATTAAACATTCCAATTTTTGCAATGGTGGATACTAACTCTGATCCTAGAGAAGTAGATTATCTAATCCCTGCAAATGATGATGCTTCTAAATCTATCGATAAAATCGTAGGTTTTGTTTCTGAAGCTGTTAGTGCTGGACTTGCAGATCGCAAAGCTGGTAAAGACGCAGAAAAAGAAGGTGATGATTCTCCAAAAGCTGAAAAGAAAGCTAAAAAAGCAGACGCTCCAAAGGCAGAAGCAAAAGCTCCTAAAGCTAAGGCTGCAAAAACACCTGTAGCGGCTAGCGAAGAAGAAGAGTAAAACACTATTATTTAGTACAAAAAAGTCGTTTAATTACTTTCTTTACGGAAACGATTAGGCGACTTTTTTTGATTTTATTGATTATTAACAATAAGATTTCCGCTTACGCGGAAATGACAATTTATACTTATCATTATGGCAAACATTACCGCCGCAGACGTAAAGAAATTAAGAGAAGCTACTGGAGCTGGAATGATGGACTGTAAAAAAGCCCTTGTTGAAGCCGAAGGTAACTTTGATGATGCAATCACTGTACTTCGTAAAAAAGGACAAAAAGTTGCAGAAAAAAGAGCAGATAGAGATTCTTCTGAAGGTGTAGTTATTGCAAAAATCAATGCAGATAGCACACGCGGAGTTGTTGTATCACTTAACTGTGAGACTGACTTTGTAACAAAGAATGATTCTTTTGTAGAGCTGGCAAACAAGATGGGGGATATCGCTTTGAGCGTACACTCTAAAGAAGAAATGCTTGCTGCAGATTTTGAAGGAATGACGGTTGCCGAAAAGCTTATTGAGCAAACTGGTGTTATAGGTGAAAAAATCGAAATAGGAGGCTATGAGACACTAGAAGCTCCTTTTGTAGGTTCTTATGTGCATGGTAACAAAATAGGTGCTTTAGTAGGTCTTAGCGAGGCTACAGATACTGCTGAGGAAGTTGCAAAGAGCGTATCTATGCAAGTTGCATCTATGGGAGCAAGTACGCTTTCTTACAAAGATTTTGACGATGCATTTGTAGCATCAGAAACTGAGGCACGTATTGCTGCGATTGAAAAGGAAAACATTGAGTTAGGACGTTTAGGTAAAACACTTAAAAACGTACCTCAATATATCTCTATGTCACAACTTACTGAAGAAGTAATGGCACAGGCAGAAGCAGATATTAAAGAACAACTTGCTGCAGAAGGGAAGCCAGAAAAAATCTGGAATAATATCTTACCAGGTAAAGTAGCTCGTTTTGTATCTGATAACACAACAATGGATCACGAGAAAGCATTGCTTGATCAACGTTTCATTATGGATGAAAGCCATAACGTAGCAGAGTTTGTTGCTTCAAAAGGTGATGCATCTGTAGTAGCTTTTAAAAGAGTTTCTCTAGCATAAGTGCCTGATAGACTTTATTGATATTTAAAACGCCTCCAGATGGAGGCGTTTTTTTGTGTATGATATATATGATAGCTGTTGTTGTCTCGTAAAGAAAATAAGCTCATTAAGCGGCATTAATTGTTCCGCTTCACCCGCAGGGCAATTTTTGCATCTTAATTCATCCTCTACGCTGTAATAAAGACCCATTGAATTATTAGTATCATGCAAGACGGCAAAATTCAGATTGCCATTCTGACCACAAGAGCTTTCTTCTCCTTATTAATAGATTGAATACATAGTTTTGTCATTTAAAAAAGCACCTCCATTTCGGACGTATGCACTTTATAGAGGTAAATTTATAGTATCAACAATAAACTTCTCACTGACGTTCCATAATTATAGTTTCACCAAAAGGCATTACTTGATCAACACCATCTGGACAATTAAAAATATTACGCTCATCTTTAACACTATATCCAAACCCCATTTTATCAACATCATCAATTCTTATTGCAAATGACAAATATCCATTTTGACCACAAGAACTTTCTTCACCTTGGTAATAAATACTATATGTTTCTTTATTATTTAAGAAAGCTCCTCCGCTACTCACATAGCGACTATCTAAAGACTGACCTAGTGTTGAATAAATAATATTCCCCATACTATCTTTAATTTTATATCTTAAAATAATACCATCATAAATAACGCCAACAATATCCGTTTTTACATATTCAGATATATAGATGTCTAATTGCTTTCCATCTGGAGCATCTATAGATTTCCAGTGTCCATAAAAATTTGCCAGCTTACCGTTTACATCTTTAAAATAGGTACCCTCAGCAAATTCATATTCATCTTCATATTCTTTTGTATTTTCTATGGGAATTATTTGTGCCTTACAAGAGATAGAAACAATAAGTAATAAAATTAGAATCAATACATTCTTCATAACAGGGCTATCATGTTTAAAAATAAAACCACAACGTTACTGACGCTCCATAATTATAGTTTCTCCAAAAGGCATTACTTGGTCAACACCATCTGGGCAATTAAAAATATCACGTTCATCTTCCACACTATAGCCAAACCCCATTTTATTATTATCGGTAGAATACACAGCAAAATATAACAGCCCATTCTGACCACAAGAACTTTCTTCACCTTGATAATAAACGCTAAAACTTCTCTTATTACTTAAGAAAGACCCTCCGCTACTTACGTAAGAGCTATCTTCTGGTAAATTTTCTGTGGAGAAGATAATATCGCCAGAGCTATCCCTAAGAGTATATCGCAATACAACTCCATCATAAATTACACCGACAATATCTGTCTCGACATATTCAGATATATATACATCTAATTGCTTTCCATCTGGAGCATCTATAGATTTCCAATGTCCATAAAAATTTGCCAGTTTACCGTTTACATCTTTAAAATAGGTACCCTCAGCAAATTCATATTCATCTTCATAGTCGTTTGTATTTTCTATAGGAATTATTTGTGCCTTACAAGATATTGTAAATGCAATACATAATACTAAACTTATTGTATACTTCATATTAATTAACATTTTTGGGTTTTAACTCTATTATTTTCATCTAAGTATCTTTTCTTAACAACGCCATTATTTTGAATTTGGAACACATCTACACCATCAATATCCATCTCTTCCTTCATAAAAAGTAATGCCTTTTTTCTAGAGCGACCAGACTTCATTGTCTTTTCAAATTTTTTAGTTAATTCAATAACCTCTAACTCACTTAATACTGTGAGATCATCAATATCTCCTGAGAACTTAAGGGTGTAATTACCAGAACTAGAATACATACTCTGGTATACATCTGAGAGGGGTCTACCTGCAAGGTCTGCCCACTTTAGAAGTTTGATGAATTGATTAATATCTTTAGGGGAATGATATCGAATAGGTAAGTCCATGTCAGGTATTCCGTCTCCATCCCTATCTGGAACTTCTATATCATTGAGGTGATTGTGTAATGATCCAATACTACTTTGATTAATTGGAGGGTAGGCAGTATGACCATTATCACTTACCGTACCTTCTGCAAAAGTACCATCTACATCTTGAGCAAAACTCTTTTCTGCATCTCCTGAGAAATTATCTTCTAGCACTCCTACTTTTTCTTGAAAATCTGGATCTGCTATTTGAGCAGCAATTTTCATACAGTTTTCTATATCAATTGGATCTGTAATTGGGTCTTCATCATCATCTAAAATGTCAGGCAAAACTAATAAGGTCACATCTCCCGCACAATTCCCACTAGCATCTGCAATACAATCAGGATCTTCCAGAGGACCACTTGGACCAGAACCAGAACCAGAAATTCCGCCTCCTGTGGAAACGCCAACACCTCCAGCACCACCACCTGAACCGTCATAACTACCTCCACCAGATCCATCACCTCCAGTACCACTTCCTCCTGTCCAACTTCCTCCTGGGCGACTTCCTCCTGTTCCTGTTCCACCACAAGCTGAAATTACCACTGCAATGTCATAACAATTGCAACCTCCGCCAGAAATAAGATTTATAGAGCAACATTCACCTGCTGGACATTGCCCAAAGGCATCTATATATATATTTTTCTCAGACCAATCTGATATTAACCAATCTTCTAAATTTATAAAATCTACTTTTCCAATCAAATTTACAGAAGTTGGATCTATACTAATTGCCGCTTTATCTTCTTCTGTCAGATTGTAACGAATAAGAATACTTTTATAAGAACCGTCACTTTGAAGACTTAATAGAAGGTTCAGCAGGGAGTTTTCACCTGGCAATGAAGCTACAAACGTATCCGATTTATAGTTACCACTTTCAATTAACGTGGGATGCTTTGTATCTACAATTAAATTACGAAAAACATTTTGAGATTTATTTGAATCATTGCCTACAATTTGACTTTTAATATACTTTACTTTATTTTTTATCTTTTCCGCGTCACTCATATCTTCTAAATCCAGCCTAACGACATTATACAAAGGTTCTTCATTTAAAGATTCTTCAATATCATACGGCTCCCGCTCACAGGCTATAAAAAATATTGCAATGCAAGGTATAGCAAGCAGTTTAAGCAAGATTTTAATGTTTCTACTCCTATTATGTTTTATTTGGTTATGTTACAAACCTAGTACAACTTTACACTCAAAAAAAAAGGAAATCCTTTAAATGGGCATATATTCTTACAAAAGCCCGCTTTGGCGAAAGCGCAAAAAACCATTGCCACACATTTTTAAATCATTCTGTTAAAATAGTATATTTGCATAACTACACAGACTATGAAATACAAAAGAATATTACTTAAGCTTTCTGGTGAGGCCTTAATGGGAGATCGTCAGTACGGTATAGATCCACAACGCCTTGCAGAATATGCAGAAGACATTAAAGCTGTAACAGAAAAAGGAGTGGAAGTTGCCATTGTTATAGGTGGCGGAAATATCTTTAGAGGTGTAGCGGGAGCTAGTAAGGGTATGGATCGCGTACAAAGTGATCACATGGGAATGCTAGCCACGGTCATAAATGGCCTAGCTTTACAAGACGCACTAGAACAAGCAGACATAAAGACAAGGTTACAAACGGCAATTAAAATTAACGAGGTAGCAGAGCCTTTTATAAGACGTAAGGCAATGGCACACCTTAATAAAGGCCGCGTTGTGATCTTTGGTGGAGGAACGGGTAATCCTTACTTTACTACAGACTCTGCCGCAGTCTTGAGAGCCATAGAGATAGAGGCAGATGTGATTTTAAAAGGCACGCGAGTAGACGGTATTTACAACTCGGATCCTGAGAAGAATACAGATGCTATTAAGTACGACCACATCTCTTTTGACGATGTGCTACGAAAAGGATTAAAGGTGATGGACACTACCGCTTTTACCTTAAGTCAAGAAAACGAGTTACCTATAATTGTATTTGACATGAATACACGCGGCAACTTAATGAAAGTGGTCTTAGGTGATGCCATAGGTACCACCGTAAATTAACATAAAAAGAAGTGGCTCAATTTTTGTAAACTTGCTATCATAATTATATTAACATGAACGAAGATTTAAAATTTATAATAGATACTGCCAAAGAAGCAATGGACGATGCCATTGTACACTTAGCAAAACGATTAGTCACCATACGAGCTGGAAAAGCAAGCCCAGCAATGTTACAAGGATTAATGGTAAACTATTACGGTAATCCTACTCCTTTGAGCCAGGTAGCAAATGTGAATACTCCAGATGGTCGTACAATAACAGTACAACCATGGGAAAAAAGCCTTATGCAAGAGATTGAGAAAGCTATTATAAATGCAAACCTAGGCTTTAATCCTATGAATAATGGGGAAAATATCATTATTAATGTACCTCCACTTACAGAGGAAAGACGTAAAGATCTTGTAAAGCAAGCTCGTGCTGAGGCTGAGGACTCAAAAGTAGGGGTGCGTAATGATCGTAAAAATGCCAATAACGATATTAAAAAAGTAGATGACGCGTCTGACGATGAGAAGGCAAATGCAGAAGTAGACGTACAAAAGCTTACTGATATTCATATCAAAAAGATAGAAGACGTACTAAGTAAAAAAGAAGCAGAGATTATGACGGTGTAATACTACAGACGTTAAACAATTATAAAAAAGCGACCTCATGGTCGCTTTTTTGATACATTTACTTTTCAATCTTATTTATGCGTCAGTTTTTAATGGTCTCTCTGCTATGCTTATGTTTTACTACGGTAGCTCAGCATGTGCCAGGTGCACAAAGCATCATTACTCAAGCTATTGCAAATAAGATAAAAAATGACCCTAGAGAAGTACTTGACTCTTACACCTATGAGGTTTATGAAAAAACAGTCATTACAGACAGCCTCAATGGTAGCACTCACAGCTTTTTTTCTGAAAAAGTAAGCCAGCTACAGTTTACCGAAGATCAGTTTTATGAGCAGATAATAGGTTATCAACTTGCTGGATTTAAAAACCCACGATACGAGGTGTTTGCTGTAAATGTCCAGTCTAGATCGTTTTATGATGATGACTTTGTAATCTTTAATAATCGTTATGCCGGTATTCTTTCTAAAAGAGGAATGCGCAATTATAATTATGAGATTACCATGGATGCAATTACTGGAGATTATGAGGTCTCCTTTAGTCCTAAAAAACCTAAAAAAATCCCTGGACTTACAGGGATAATGACCTTAGATAAAAACACACTAGCCATAAAAAATGTACAAGTACGCATAAAAGATAAGCTCAATATTATCCTTAATGAAGCATATACTTACATTAAAGAGTCAAATATTTATCTACCACAACAAAGAGAGCTCTTTTTAGATAAAGGAAGTGAAGACCGCAAACTCTCTTTTTTTAAAGGTCGCATCTCCATAGGTACTATAGAAAACGAAGTAATAGAAGACATGGTAACTCGCAAGTTTCTTGTGAGTACTACGAGGATGAGTAACCATACTATCAATAAAGAGCTTACCATCCCAGACTCTAAATATGCCATCGTATTTAATGATGGTGCTAGCGAGCAACCAGAATCTTTCTGGCAAGACTATCGTACAACGTTATTATCTAGCAAAGATGAGCGTAGCTTTTCTGAGCTAGAACGTATTGTAAATGCTGAGAATATTGAGCGTAGATTAGGGACTACTAATAATTTTAGTATTGGATATTTTAGCTTTAATGCTTTTGATTTTGATCTTACCTACCCCGTAAAATTCAATAATTTTGAAGGCCTAAGACTAGGCCTAGGCGGCGTGACTAATGAATCTTTTTCAAAGCGATTTCGCATCGAAGGATATGCTGCTTATGGATTTAAAGATCAAAATATTAAGTATGGTATAGGCGCTGGCTACCTTCTTGATGCAGATAAAGGCGCATGGATTTCTGGAACTTACAATAGTGACCTAGAAGAAGTAGGTAATTATGCATACCTCACAGACCGTCGTGTATATTCTCTTTTTGAGCCACGCTTAGTTAACATCACCCAGTTTTATAAACACCGTACCACCCGTTTAAATCTAGAATACAGACTTACACCACAGCTACTATCTGAGTTACAAATTGCTCATAGACGCCTAGATCAGACTACGCCTTATCGTTATAATAATAATGGAACTATAATACGCAATTACGATATTTCTGAGGCGACGGCATCTTTCCGTTGGAGTCCTACTAATAAATACTTGAAAACAGATAATACCATTGTCCCTGTATATGAGGGATACCCTATTATTTCTGGGCAAGTCTCACAGGCTATAGATGGTCTAGGAGGTGAACTTGCATTTACAAAACTTGCAGCCAAAGTTTTTTATAGTGTAAACAGACTCAATAAATCAACTACAGAATTTCTGGTAGAAGGCAACATAGGTTTTGGAGACTTACCCATCACACACCTTTTTCATGCATTTCCTAATGCACCTACTAAGGAAACGATACTCCAGCGTTTTTCTGTGGCTGGAGTAAATAGTTTTGAGACTATGTTTTTTGGAGAATTCTTTTCAGATAAATTATTTACCGCTCAGATTAAACATAGACTAGCTCCTTTTAATATCTCAAAACGTTTTAAACCAGAACTAGTGCTTATAAGCCGTTTTGCCCTAGGAGACATAAGTAATCCAGAAGATCATCTCGACATAGGAGCGTTTGGCTCACTTAGCAAGGGGTATACAGAAAGTGGATTTGAACTTAACAAGCTCCTTTTTGGTTTTGGAACAAGCCTCACCTATCGTTACGGGGCATATCACCTGCCTAACTGGGGAGATAACATAGCGTTTAAGTTCACCTTTAATCTCAAACTGTAATACCTAACTACTAGATGTAGTTTTGAGAGTGCATCACAGGTTATCTGTTACGCTTTCGCGAAAGCGTATCTTCTCACATTCACAAGCTTTTTTATTTTACCCGCTTATCTGCATTCAAAAGAATATCTTTGCTATGCTAAAACAAGTCAATGGCAAAATTTCTGAGTAAAGGTTTTTGGGAGTCTGTAGCGAGTATCATACTGCGCAATCGTCCTTTGATTCTCATTCTTATTGTGGGATTCACCGTTTTCTTAGGTTTCCAGTGGCGCAATATGCGCTTTACCTACACAGAGGCAAACTTACTTCCAGACGACCATGAAGTAAATCTAGAATATCAAAATTTTAAAGATAAATTTGGAGAAGAAGGTAACCTCATCGTCTTAGGGATACAAGATGAGCGTCTCTTCACTCCAGAGGTTCTTACTGGCTGGAACAACTTATCATCTAAAATTGCTAAGGCAGATGCTGTTGCATTATCACTTTCTCTTAAAGACCTCAAGATATTAGATAAACAAGAAAACCCGCAACGGTTTGATCTTGTTCCTTTCATGACAGACAGCACACTCACTGCCGAAAGTGCTGCTAGCTATAAAAAATTACTCTTTGACGATTTACCATTTTATGAAAATCTGATCTACAATAAAGAGACAGGTACCGTACGCTCTGCAGTATATCTCAAGAAAGACTTAATAAATACACCTGCAAGACAAGACTTTGTAGTAAATGAACTCATACCCGCAGTGGCCGCTTTTGAACAGAAGTATGATATCAAAGTTCATACAAGTGGGATGCCATACATACGCACGCTTAATGCTCAAAACATCATTGATGAGATAGGCATTTTTGTAGGTGCAGCATTACTGGTTACTTCATTTATTTTCTTCTTTTTCTTTAGATCATACAGAGCGACGTTTATCTCCATGATTACGGTAATTATAGGGGTGATGTGGGCTTTTGGATTTTTAGGATTACTAGGATATGAGATCACAGTACTCACGGCTATTATCCCGCCACTCATTATTGTGATTGGAATTCCTAATTGTATTTTCTTGATTAATAAATACCAACAAGAATATAAAAACCATGGCAACCAGGTAAAAGCATTACAGCGTGTAATTACCAAGGTAGGTAATGCTACCTTGATGACTAATATTACCACAGCCTCTGGGTTTGCTACGTTTATTCTTACGGAGAGTTCGCTTCTAAGCGAGTTTGGTGTGGTAGCGAGTATTAATATTATCGCTATATTTTTATTGAGTTTACTTATAATTCCTATCATTTACAGCTATATGTCTCCTCCTAAGGAGAAGCACCTTAAACACCTAGGGAATAACTGGATTGAAGATTTTGTAAACTGGATGGAGCGTATGGTTCGTACTAGACGTACGGCAATTTACGGGTCAAGTGTAATATTACTCGCCTTGAGTATTATAGGGATTTATCAAATACGTATTTCTGGATCCCTTATAGAAGACATGCCTAAAAAAGCCGACTTCTATAAAGATATTAAGTTCTTTGAAGAAGAGTTTGATGGGATCATGCCTTTAGAAATTCTTATAGACACTAAGAAAAAACAAGGAGTCATGAAGCTGGCCACGCTTAAACGCATGGAAGAGCTAAGCGCTACTATAGAAGAGCAACCAGAGCTCTCTGCTCCTATCTCTATTGTAAACTTAGTGAAGTATGCAAAGCAGGCCTACTTTAATGGAAATCCTAGGTATTACCAACTCCCTACCAGTAACGAGCGCAATTTTATTTTACCGTATGCAAAGAGTTTTGATGGAGATCAAAATCTTATGGGAGCTTATGTAGATAGCACTGGGCAGTATGCACGTATGACAACCTTCATGAAAGATGTAGGCACCGATAAAATGGAACGCGCCGAAGAGAATATACAACTCAAAATAGATAAACTCTTTCCAGAAGATCGCTATAAAGTAACCATGACGGGAACTGCACTCGTTTTTCAAAAAGGAACAGATTATCTGGTCATGAACCTTGTGATAAGTCTCTCACTTGCGATCTTACTCATTGCGTTATTTATGGCATGGATGTTCAAGTCGCTGCGCATGATCATCATATCACTCATCCCTAACTTATTACCACTGCTAGTTACCGCAGGAATGATGGGCTTTATAGGGATTCCTATCAAGCCGTCTACCATTCTTGTGTTTAGTATTGCCTTTGGGATCTCTGTAGATGATACCATCCACTTTCTGGCCAAATATCGTCAAGAACTAAAAGCCAATAAATGGAAAATTAAAAAATCTGTTTATGCATCATTAAGAGAGACTGGAGTGAGTATGTTTTACACCTCTATTGTACTCTTCTTTGGATTCTCGGTATTTATGATTAGTAGCTTTGGAGGTACGGTAGCACTAGGTGGGCTTGTAAGTGCAACATTACTATTTGCGATGCTAGCAAATTTATTGTTACTTCCATCCTTACTACTCTCCCTAGAAAAGGAAATTGCAAATGAAGACACCTTTAAAGAACCTGCACTACAAATTGTAGATCGTGAAGGCGATGAAGAAACTCCTAGCAAAGAGCTTGAATAACTCCTCATTCTCGTTGTATCTTTATACAAAAAGGCATGACAGATCAATATTTTAAAGAAGCAAAAACCGAACTACAACTAGGCGTTCATAAAAAAGGACACCCGTTTAGGTACACTACCATGGGTACCGTAGATAGCTCTGGAGTTCCTGCACTTAGAACGGTCGTATTAAGACAAGTTACAGATGATTTTAAACTGAGGATTTATACCGACAGTAGGTCAAATAAAGTAGCACAATTACTACATAACGATGTTACTAGTTTACTCTTTTACCACCCTAAAAAACTCTTGCAAATCAAAGTCACTGGTACAGCATCTATGATTACAGATCCTGTAGAGTTACAGCGGTATTATAGCGGCGTACAACCTTCGTCAAAAAAAGATTATACAACCACAGATGCTCCTGGCGGAGAGATTTCAAATCCAGATGCGGTAGATTATCTTGAGAACACCCACTACTTTACTATTATTGAGATTACTCCTAAGGATATAGAGTTCCTCCAGCTTAAGAGGCCTAACCACTTAAGGGTAGGCTTCACCCTTGAAGATGGCTCATGGAACGGGCAGTTTTTGAACCCTTAATAGTACGCTTTCGCGAAAGCGTGAAAACCTTTTTTACACCTCAACGTGAGATCAGTAGTGATTATTAAAAAAGAGTAATGCGCCCTCGCCTATATTTCAGTCCATTTACCCGTTACCCAACCACAAAAATCTTTTATATTTGCCCTCTATCTAGAGAATTCATTAAAATAAGATACAATGACACATACGCCTATTATAGCGCTCCTCAAAAGTGATAAAATTCATCAAGAATTTACGGTAAAAGGATGGGTAAGATCCTTCCGCGGAAACCAGTTTATCGCACTTAATGATGGCTCTACCATTAATAATCTTCAGTGTGTAGTCGATTTTGAAAATACAGACGAAACGCTTTTAAAGCGTATCACTACAGGTGCTGCCGTTGCCATCAAGGGAACCTTAGAAGAAAGTCAAGGTGGTGGTCAACGTGTAGAAATAAAAGTAAAAAGTATTCGCATAGAAGGTGATGCAGATCCTCAAGAATTAAAAAATACAATACTCTCCCCTAAGCGCCACTCACTAGAAAAACTACGTGAGCAGGCACACTTAAGAGTACGCACCAATACCTTTGGCGCTGTAATGCGTTTACGCTCAAAGTTATCTTTTGCCATACACGAGTATTTTAATAAAAACGGATATTTCCATGCACACACGCCTATTATTACCGGTAGTGATGCAGAGGGAGCTGGTGAGATGTTTCGCGTAAGCGCACTAGACCCAGAAAATCCACCTCGCACAGAAGATGGAAAGATTGATTATAGCAAAGATTTCTTTGGCAAAGAGACTAACCTTACGGTTTCTGGACAGCTGGAAGGAGAGACTTATGCACTAGGACTTGGGAAGATTTATACCTTTGGACCAACTTTTAGAGCAGAAAATAGTAACACGTCTCGTCACCTTGCAGAATTCTGGATGGTAGAACCAGAGATGGCTTTTTGTGATCTAGATGGCAACATGGATCTTGCCGAAGATTTTATCAAATATGTAATTAACTACGCGCTAGAACACTGTCAAGATGATCTTGAGTTTCTAGAAAATAGATTAATTCAAGAAGATAAAGGAAAGCCAGAAGCAGATCGCGCGCCTATGCCTTTGCGCGAGAAACTACGTTTTATAGTAGATAATAACTTTAAGCGTGTAAGCTACACAGAGGCGATTGACATCTTACGTAATAGTAAGCCTAACAAGAAGAAAAAGTTCAAATACCCTATTAATGAATGGGGAGCAGATTTACAGTCTGAGCATGAGCGTTACCTTGTAGAAAAGCACTTTAACTGCCCAGTAATCTTGTTTGATTATCCAGCAAACATCAAGGCATTTTACATGCGTCTCAACGAAGATGGAAAGACTGTACGTGCAATGGATGTACTATTTCCTGGAATAGGTGAGATGGTAGGAGGATCACAGCGTGAGGAGCGTCTAGATGTTCTTAAGGAGAAAATGGCTGCACTAGACATCTCTGAGGAGGAGCTTTCATGGTATCTAGACACTCGTAAGTTTGGAACATGCACACATAGTGGTTTTGGCCTTGGTTTTGAACGCCTAGTGCTATTTGTAACGGGAATGACAAACATACGTGACGTAATACCTTACCCACGTTTCCCTGGTCACGCGGAATTTTAGAAAATACTTGTTTTCGCCTTCGCGAAAATTTGAATATATCAATTATTATACATCCAATGTACTTTTGTGCGTTGGATTTTTTTGTGGGATTAGTTTGCTTACTCGCACGAAACATCCTCCCTAGCCCTCCTTCGAAGGAGGGGACTTAAATTCTTAAATCCAACGGTTCTCACTCGGGCGTACTCACTCTTGTGAAACATCCTCCCTAGCCCTCCTTCGAAGGAGGGGACTTTTGTGAAGTTCTCACTTGAGAGTGTTTCCTCGTATGCGATTTCTCCACAAGGTCGAAATGACAATGATTTCAATTTCAGCTTCAGGTTCGACTTCAAGTTCAGCTTCAAGTTCTCAAATCCAACTGTTCTTACTCCTACGTGCTTACTCTCACGGAACATCCTCCCTAGCCCTCCTTCGAAGGAGGGGACTTGGATACTGATTTGGTTTTCAGCTTTTGTCATCTCGACGTTAGGAGAGATCTCATTATCTAGCTCAGGGAAGTTGCTCAGTTGCGGTTCTTACTTGAGTGTGCTCAGCGTTTTGTGATTTCTCCACAAGGTCGAAATGACGGTAGGTTCGATTTCAGTTTCAAGTTGAAGTTCAAGTTCAATTTCAGGTTCAATTTCGATTTCAGATTTAAGTTCAGGTTCAAGTTAAAAAGGTCATGTCCATCTTTAAATATTTGATATTGTATCAATTACAATCATAAGTTGTATTTTGTAGTGAAATAACAATCCAACCAATTTCTAGAATCAAATTATTAACGCGTGTTCTTTCTTTTTCAAATATTGCTTCACGTTAGATTGTGATGAATAAACTTAAGACTGTTAGGATTGAACGCACCAACCGGATTAAACAATGGAAGACGTACCAGATAACATTATCTCTGTTGAAGAAGCAGATAGCCTTTACAGAACTTATGGTCAAAACAGAGCTCCTTTTATAGAGGGTGGAGTAAATAAAATGTATGAAGATCTTGACAAGCCTTATGAAGCGACAAGATTTGTGACTGCAGATTATGAAAAGATGAAAGCATATATGGCTTTTATTGAGAAAGAATCCAAAGAAGCTGGGGTAACTCCAAAAGGGCTTCGTATCTATTTTGGCGCTACAAAACCTGCAAAAGGGAAACCTGGAAGAGAAACTGTTTTTCTAAATCCAGTCGCTGCATTTAAAGGAATTGATGGAGGTATTTCTTATGCAATTCATACAGATGTAGACGGCAATAAAGAAGCAATCACGGTAGGAGATGTGATTGATGTAAAATTACTTAAGCCTTCTGATAGTAAGTTAAGTAATGGAGTCATACAGAGTTTAGCAGGTGATGACGTTATATGGCCACCACCACCAATTCAAAACGATCCTAACGATTACCACTAGAAATAAGAGGCCAGAATAATGAAAACAATAATTTATGCAGTACATATTGCAGAACTTCTTGCCGCTATTTTGGCCTCTATTTATTATTTTAAATACAAAAAGACACCTATAAAGTTTTTCTTTATTTATTTGTGGTATGTACTTATTAATGAAGCTCTAGCAAGTATTCTTATCCCAAAAGGTATCGTTAGTTATCACCTCACAAATATTTACGGATTAATCACATCACTTTATGTAAGCTGGATTTGTCTGAGATATGTGAGAACATTATATCTCAATAGAATTATTAAATTTCTGATGCTCATAATCGGCATCACCCATATAGCTGAGTTTGTCATAAAAGGCTTTGATGAGCCTTGGGCGATTTCAAAAACGGTAGGCCCACTTTTAGGAATAGTAGCTCTTTTTATCTATCTAATTAATTTGTTCAAAAGCGCCTCTGTCATAAATCCGTTTAAAGAAACTGTTACTTATTTTTTAATAGGTTTTGCACTGTTTTTCGTTGCCTCACCAGTAATCCTTATGGCTCGTATCTATTACTTAAACAATCTCACGATGAGTTACAACCTCTCATATATTATGGCAGCAATTGCAATTCTTATGTATACCATCTTCTCCTTTGGGTTTATCTATTCTAAAAAAGCATCTGACTTAGAAGAGAACTAGATTGCTTCCTTTATTTATGCAACAACATGCTCTACCAATAATAGCATTAGCACTCACCTCCCATAAAGGGACATTTACCCCTACCTCATGAGTAGTAGGGATAGTATACTTGTATTTCCCTAGCTTGGTTATCGTCTTATTTACATTAATACTAACCAAAAACCCTATTACAAATGAAAACATGTAAATTTCTATCCATCCTTTTATTGGGTGGATTCTTAACAATAAGCTGCGGCGGTGACACCAAGGGCACGCCTCATACCGATGATCACGATGAAGAACCTTTGGCTGCTCCTGGCACCATAATTTCATTGCAAGAAGCAGAAGATATGTACCACAGGTACGGAAATCAAAGAGTACCACTTATAGAAAAATCAGTAAACATTGATAAAGATGGTGACTCTATTAAACCAGAAGATGATCGCTATGTAAAAGCAACGCGCGCATTATCTATGGACTATAAAGATCTTAAGGCATATCTGGCTTTTATCGAGCAACAAGCTAAATCCACAAAAACAGATATCTCGGGCCTACGTATTTATTTTTCTCAATATAAAAAAGGTAAAAATGACGGGAGAGCGACCGTTTTCTTAAACCCTATAATGGAGGCAGGACAGAAAGGAGACATAAGAGATGATGTCGCTTTTGCAATTAAAACAGATGGTAATAAAAGTACAGCTGTACCTGTAGGAAAACTTATCAAAATTCCATCTGAAAAATCTAATAGAGCAGACTTAACAATGCCCATACAGAATGGAGTACAGAGTTTAGCAGGAAACAAATACCCTTGGAGTCCTCCGCCACCAAAAGACCCAAATGATTTTCAATAATCTTTTACACATCTAGATGCACGAAGAGTTTAAAATTGCGGGTTTAGTATCTGAAAGTATTGCAGCAATTTTTGCTACAGGATATTTTTATAAATACAAAAGCACAGGACTAGAACCGCTTCTTATATTGTTATGGTATCTCTTCATCAATGAGCTTTTATGTCAATACCTTTTTGGCAGGACAGCTACAGGTTTCTTGCTATATAATCTGTACGATATAATTGTTACGTCTACAGTGCTCTATCTAACTTATACACAAGTAAGAAATCTCTATAGAAAAAAAATAATTTTAGCTATTATTATTCTCATCGTGCTCTGGTTTTTGTCTAGTACTTTATATGTGAATCTTTTCGAAGAATTCTCTACATATAACTTTACAATTTTCACTATTTCTGTAGTAATTGGTTTATTGATTTATTTTATTGACCTTCTTAATTCCAATGAATTATTGAAAATAAACAGAAGTTTATTTTTGTGGATTGCTATGGGATTTTTGATTTTCTTCATCGCATTTCCAGTAATACAACTTGCCCGAAAATTTATAGGTAATGAAATTGAAATACAAAAAAAACTAAATTATGTTCAGTTTTCTATCCATATTATATCAAATCTCGTAATTGCCTTTGGCTTCTATTATGGAAATAAGATAGAAATGGACAAATAAAACTTTAACATTTAGAACAACACACTGTACACCCTGTGGACTACCTAATATACATAGTGCTATTATTTGAGTTTGCTGCCGCAATCTCTGCCACTGTATATTATAAAAAGTACAAGTCAACCCCATTAAAATGGATGCTACCGCTGTTATGGTATATCGCCATTAATGAGTTTGCTTGTCACATACTACTAGCACCCTATAGGTTTGAGATACTTTATAATTTTTATGAGGTTATTGTCTGCCTGGGTTTATTGATAATAACAAGATTGCATTTATCACATCATATACGCATCGCTATAGCAAATGTATTAATCGTAATAAGCGCTATCGCATTTACCATTACTGCGATTACTCAAGACCCTTTTAATGACTGGCCTGTGTTCTCATTTACGTTATCTACTATTTTAATCATTATAGCACTCACGCTATACCTAGTGGAGCAATTAAAAAGTAATAAAATTGCAGCATACACCAGAGATATCTTTTTGTGGGTATGTATTGGTTTTTTAATATTCCACATTTCATATCCCGTCATTATGTTTTCGCGGTACTTCCTTGTTAAGGATAGTGTTTTCATATATGAGGCAATTTTTCTTATTCAATTTATTGCAGTAATTGCGTGTTATGGCACGATTGCATTTGGTTTTTATAGAGGAGTACATTCAGCAACTTTAATAAATCGTACTTTATGATTAAGGAAGAAGTTCTTGTCATATGGCTGGTCTGCGTGACCATTTTGTTTCTACTATTTTTAGTAGCGACTTT